>Ga0182027_10002866_pt1 | contig 27701 bp, 20 predicted proteins | sample 712E1DmetaG_FD_121300 | JGI IMG/M metagenome (GOLD analysis project Ga0182027, IMG submission 121300) | Permafrost microbial communities from Stordalen Mire, Sweden - 712E1D metaG (Illumina Assembly) | ecosystem: Environmental > Terrestrial > Soil > Wetlands > Permafrost | place: Sweden...
CACGGGCCGACCGTTCTCATCGAGAAGAAAAATCTGGTAGTTCGTAATCGGGCGACCGATCGTGACGGGATGGCAGGGGACCAGGCGCGCGGCCGTGGCGATCACCGTCGCTTCGGTGGGCCCATAGGTGTTCCATATCGTCCTACCGGGGCGCTGCCACCGGTCCACAAGGCCGCCCGGGCAGACTTCACCACCGAGAATCAGCCGCCGAACGGTCGGGATGTCGCGCTCAAACATGGAAAGGAAAGTCGGAACGCAGGAAAGGACCGTCACGCCCAGCCGCTCCAGAATGCCTGAGAACTCAGGTCCCGAATGGATAATCTCCGGCGTCCCGGCCACGAGCGTCGCTCCGTGGAAAAAGGCCATCCAGATCTCCTCGACGGAAGCATCAAACGCCGGAGACGCCAACTGAAATACCCGGTCCTGGGGTTCGACTCCGTAAAGTTGCGACTCGGCGCGAACAAGATGAGTGGCGTTCCTGTGCTCGATCTGAACGCCCTTCGGCTGACCGGTTGTGCCCGAGGTATAGATGACGTAGCACAAATTCTCAGGAGTTGCGCCCGTCTCGGCGCGAGTGATGCGCTCAACAGATTGACTGGCGATCAAAGGCGCGTCCAAATCCAGACGAACGAGAGGAATATCTCCGGCCAGAACGTCCGACGGACCGGACAGCGTAATCAGGCATTTGGCGCCCGAGTCCTTGAGAATAAACCGCGCGCGATCCAGAGGCGTTTCCGGATCGAGCGGCACATAAGCGGCCCCGGCTTTGAGGATTCCCAGCATCGCGAGATAAACGCGTTCGGAGCGCGGCAACAGAAGGCCGACGCGATCTTCGCGTCCCACGCCTCTGGCGCGCAGGGCCCGCGCGAGGCGATTGGCCCCTTCGTCCAGTTCCCGGTAGGTGAGCTTGGACTCGCCGCACTCGACGGCGGTCCGCCCCGGGCGGCGATCCGCTGTGACTTCAAACAATTCGTGAAGCAGTTCGTCGCGGAGAAGACCGGCGTCGTCTTTACAATCCGCCGATGTTTCGTTCATGATGTGATGGATGAGAGGCCCGATCGTTTCATGCTGATTCCTCTGAAAACTCCTGAAATCTTAACAACACCTTATTATTTTTCGGCGACCTGGGACGGACTTTTGAACGTTCAGAAGGTTTCAGGCATGGCCTCCTTGCCGGAGAAACTGAGAACGGCAACACCCAAAAGAATCGCGGAGTTCCTGGCCGGGCGCTTCTGCGCGGTGAAGGCCATTCAGGCCTTCCGTCCCGATTGGTCTGGAGAGGTCGGCATGAATTCGGACGGCTCTCCGCGCTGGCCTGAGGGTCTGGTCGGATCGATCACGCATACCCAAGGATACGCCGCGGCGGCCGTCGCTCCTGGCGGCACCTGGTTAAGCGTGGGGATCGATTCCGAAGCGATGGCGGATGCGGACGTCCTGGCGGCGGCAAAGCGGGTCGTCATGAGAAACGATGAGAGGCGGCTGGGCGCCCGTCTCCCGATTCCGGAAGACCAATTCATCCTGCTCGCATTTTCCGCTAAAGAAAGCATCTATAAGTGCCTGTACCCTCTGGTGAAACGCTCTCTCGAATTTTCCACCGTCATTCTGGAGGACATCAATATTCAAAACCGCTCATTTACTTTTAATGTTCCGGAATCCATTGAGCCCGGACTATTGAGTTCTTCTGACGCTCAGGGACGCTTCGAATTCAGGGCCGGCCGCGTCCACACCGGAGTCGAGCTGTTAGACGTGCGACAAGCTGGAAATGTTTCTCGAAAAAGTCAGGGGCGCGGTGCGGAAAGCGGCTGACTGGCCATCAGGAGCAGCTCTTTTTCTTTGATTCGGATTCCGGTGAGGGTGAGCTTCGGGAAAGCGGGCAGAAGAGCGGACATATTGACGGTAACGCGGATGGCGCGGGAATGGTCCTTTTCCTCTCCGACATATTCAAACGCGCAGATCCCCTTGAGCGTTTTATCCAGCCGATTCTTGGCCGCTTCCAGCACGATCTTCGTGAGCGGAGTCAGGTTGATGTGCGCAATTTTCACTTCGCGGACGCGGATTTCGAACACGTTGTCGGTCGTCCAGACAAAATCCAGGACGGCGTTGAAGGGAATCTGGGGCAGGAGAGGTTCATGCCAGTCGCCGCTCACGTGAATTCCGTCTTCCTGAAAGTCCATTGAAAAATTCCGGATATGCTCGCTCATATCCTGTTTTTCGGAATCGACCACCGCTTTGCTTTCCAGGAGCGACTGGTTGAGACGGATGAGAATATCGGGCGGACGCCGGACGACATGCCGGACCGGAGCGGCGGCGTGTTCGGGAACCGTGTAGGGAACGGCTAACGAAGCATTGAGATCCACCGCCAGGAAATTCTTTCCGGAACCGTCCCGTTCATCCTTCAGAAGCCGCACGCTGCCGAGCTCGATGCCTTCGAGATAAGGCGCCAGCTGCCCTACCTGGATACGAAGGATGAGCGCATTCCGGTGGGCGGAGAGCTCTTGGTTCAGGTTGATCTCCTTTTCACCGACAAAACCCAGGATCTTCGCCATTTTCTTCGCCGTCTTTTCGCCCTGCTTACGTTCGATCGGGATGGCTTCCAGTTGAATCTCCAGGCTTTTCCGGTCATTCGACAGAGCCTCTTTTTCATCCGGATCCTTCGTCGCGGACAGCTGCCGGTCGAGATCCGCCATTTGTTGACGCAATGCGGCTTCCTTGCGGTCAAACCCTGAGAAATCACCGGATAGGACAGCGAGGTACCCTCGCGCGGAAGCCAGAGCCAAAGACAGCAATTGGACGGGGACCACAACGCGGTCCTTTTCCGGATCGGTCGAGTCCGCCGGAAAAAAGTAGGTCTGGTCCAGAGGGAAGATGAGGATCAAGTGCCCGCGCCGAGTGGTCTTCAGCTGAATGGCCAGTTGAAACCGAAAATCTCCGAGGCCTTTCTCCACATTAACGGCTTTTAAGTCCTCCGTGGGGACCCTGAGGAACCCACGGGCCAGAATTTGACGGTTTTCCGGATCGAGGGTGATCACCACATCGCGGAGAAGGGAAGTCTTCAGATTTTCCTTCATCAACTCATTGATGAGGTCTTCGGAAATAAAGAAGCTTGCGATGCGGTTTGTAGGCACTGCCGGAACGACCTTTGGGACCTCTTCAGCCGAGAACCCACCGGTAACCATAATCGAAACCAACGTGAGAGCCAGGATGACGCGCAAACGATTCACGGTCGGTTATTTTAGCAAGCAAGTGATGCAGGATGTTGCCTTAGGCGGAAGTCAGGGCCCAGTCCGTCATCATCCCCCGCGTCTGCCTACCGACAGGCAGCGCCTCTGGCGCCACAACGAGAACGAGATATGCCTACAAGCAAAAGAAGCAATTGGTTCGAGATTGGATTTGCTACGGGGTAGGGATCTTCCGCCGCGAGGGGTTTGGGGTTGAAGAAGAGCTGCAGCCCTGAGACGGCGTGTTGCCAGCGGCGGAGAAATCGATTATTGTTAGAGCATGAGGTCTAGAACTTTATCATGGCTATTGGCTGGCGGGATCATCGGCGCGCTTCTGAACCTATGCGCGATTGAGCCGGTGAGGGGCGAAACCATCGGTTCAATCCAATTCGGGGAAAGCTATGCGGGGCCTCACACACAGGAGTTCGCCGAACTCCTGGCCGAAGCCAAGGTTGTGGTGCCGGGGGCGGTGGCCTACATCACCGGGCAATGGGGCCTGCCGAACACCCTGCATCAACCCTTTCTCGTCACGATTACGGATGTTCCCACGAAAGACCAGGCCCGTCCGATGGCCGCTTACGTGCGGTCAGTGACCTCCGGAAATGAGCTGCGCCAAGTGATGGTCATTGATCTGGCACATCATCTCCTCTACCCCAACGATAACCTGGATAGCGTCATCTATCATGAGATGGCTCACGCTGTGCTGCGCGATGCCGTGACCAACCCGGCGGCCGCCCCGATTCCGACCTGGTTCAACGAGGGGCTGGCACAGTCGGTCACGACCGAGGGGACCCAGCGCACGCAGGAGGATTTTAAGCGGTGGGGGCATTCCGATGCGCGCGCGGTCCTCTGCGATCTAAACGGAGCGGTCGACGAGTTTCTCCATGGAGAACAGAACTTCGGTTGCTACACCTATTTTTACTTGTCAACCAAACGGCTTATTCAATTGGGAGGCAAAGACACCATCCCAACGATCATTTCAGGATTGAGAGATGGCGTTCCCCTCCCTGAACTCATCCGCCGGATCACCTCGCTGGATTGGCCGGCCTTCCAGCGCGAGGCCGAGCGCTACACGCTCGACGTCTTCGCCGGCAATCAGCCCATCCCTTAAAGACACGCTGTCATTCTTTGTATCCTTAGTTCATGAAACCAATCGTCCTGATCGCTTTGATCGGCCTCGTGATTTGTTTCTGCGTCCGGCCCGGCTTTTCCGCGGAGATGCGCGATCCGCTCTCGAACTACCTCCTCTTTGCGTCTTCGAACTCCGTCGATTATCAGATGACGGAAACCCCGGCGTCGCATTCAAGCGATCCGAATATCCTGGAAAACCGTGTGCGGGGAAATTTTGTTGTCTCCAAAACTCCTACCGATACCTGGTCGGTGCGCCAGACCGTCGGAGAAGTGGATCTGAGCCGCGCTCCGGTCATCGCGCAAACGGGGCTTTCGCTTCCGCAATCTCTCTGGGACGTTGAAACCGGCGGCGCCTACCAACACCATCTGGGAGACCGGCACGACTGGGGACTTTCGACCAGTATCGGCTCGGCCAGCGACGAACCCTTTCACAGCATTCATGAAACGATCTTCCGCGGCACCGGAACCTACCATATGCCCTCCGGACAACAAAACGCTTGGCTCTTTTTTCTCAGTTACTCAAACAATCGCCACTTCGCCAACAACATTCCTCTTCCAGGCGTGGCGTACGACCTGCGCACACCTAAACTGGATGCCGCTCTGGGGCTTCCTTTTCTGGCCGTCAACTATCGGCCGACTCCGGACCTGACGGGAAGGTTCTCCATTTTCGGTCCGGATAACGTGTCCGCCGAATGGGCTTATGTCTTCTGGAAACCGGTTCAGGCTTATGCGGGATTTGACTGGGGGCAGCAGGAATGGCTGCGGGCAAACCGGGACGACAATTCCAACCGGTTGTTTGATGACCAGAAGAAGTGGGCGCTGGGATTACGCTTTCCCGTGGTCGATGCGATCCGGCTGGATCTGTCGGCCAACTATGAATTCGACCGTCGATTTTACGAAGATACCCACGCCGTCAGCCGGGATGTCGCCGAAGCGAATCTCAATCCCGGCTGGGCTTTTCAAGCCCGCCTGTCCAGACGTTGGTAGCCCAACCGTAGCGTTTTCTGGTTGCTCATTGGAGGGAATACACGACCGTGACGGTCGCGCTCATAGTCTGTTCGCCGACAGCGACAGGCTCCTGCGCTTGCGCGTCCGCCGGCATCGCCATCGCGCGCATCATGAAAGGTCTCGGAGGAACCGGACCGTTGATCACGCCGGGCGTCATGGAGACGATCTGACCCAGATGAACGCCCGCGGCGTCGGCCAGCGCCGTCGCTTTGGAACGGGCATCTTCAAAAGCCTGGGCCAGGGCTTTGCGCTCATACGTCTGGGGATTATCCACGTTAAAATCGGGGCCATTGACGCTGGTGGCGCCGGCGTTGGTGACGACGGTCAATACTTTTCCAACTTTCTCTAAGTCCCGGACCTTGACGGTCACGCGATTGGTGACCACATACCCGACGCGGCGGGGATTGGCGTGTTTGTCATATTCCCATTTCGGCCGGACATTGAAGAGCTCGGTCTGTACGTCTTTGTCTTCGATCCCCTGCGCTTTGACCGCTTCGATGACTTTCCCCATGTCACGCCTTACCCGGGTCATGACCGGGTCGAGATCTTCCGCTTCCTGACTGACTTCTACGGATAAGGTCGCCATATCCGGCACCGCCTGCACTCTCCCTTGCCCCTGGACTGTAATCGTTCTTGTATTCTCTTTGGCGCCATCCGATGCGGCCTGAAGAACGACCGGGAAGACCAGCAAGGATAAAGCCAACGGAACCGATGGAATCGTATGGAAGATTTTCATATGAGCGTCTCCTTTGAGCAAGATGGCGGGTCAGCTGGATTATAGAAAAAGAGCGCTTCGAGTTGCGCCGATCGACTAGGTCTATAGGCCTATAATTCCAGGCCAAGCGGCCCTCTCATTTCGGCACTTTCGCTCCATTTAATCGCTTGAATAAACCGCGTAAAATTAAATGATTTTCCGAACGCGGGCGCGCCCGCGTTCGGAACCGACTAAACTCAATGGCACTCAATCGCGTCATCGCTTTTATCTTGGTCCCCTGCCTCGCCCTGAGCGGAGTCGAAGGGTTCCGGGCGGAATCATTTACTGCAGCCGCAAGGCTGTGGTCGTTTGACGCATTGCGCGGTACGTATTCCGCTTTTGAAGAACAGGCACTGAACCTGACGGAATTGTTTCACGATCCCTTGCTCCCGATTACGCCTCGCATCGGAGTCATTCAACGCATGACCGCGCTGGTGAAGCGAAGCTTTGTCCGCAAGGCCAAACCCGTCGAGCCAAGGCGCCGCCTGCTGGACGAACCCATTCCCCTCGCAAAATTTGACGGGCTTGACAGGAGCCAGACCATACTAGCGATCCGGTTATTATTTCCTCTCAACGACAGAAGAGACTTTGATATTCCAGATGAAGTAACGGATATTGTTTTGCAAGCCCATTTGCGCTACTTTGCGGCGCTCCGCAACACCGGTCTCCTCCTGCAAGAGATTCCAAGGCCACTCCTCCTGCATAAAGATGAGGCTGAAGCCATCGCTCACACCGAAGCGATATTTAACTTCTTGAGATTTGATGATCTAGCTCAAACGGTACTGAAGTTGCCGCGTTACAATCGAACGCGGGATTCTTCGATGTTCGAAGTGCGAGGCTTTTATCTTTTGCTGCATGAACGAGAACTAGCATTTAGGAAACAGGCGGAATCGGCGCCGCGCAGGGGCAAGTTGCCTGAGGGAATCAACGAAATATTGAGCCAAGCCATGGACACTCCCACGTTTTTTGCTGTCCGCTACCAAGCGTGGCAACTGGCTTCGGCCCTCGGAGCGATCTTCCAAGTACCAAGCAGCCCCATAGCCAAAGAGGCGGGAAATAGAATTATCTCAGAGCTGGGAACCGAGAATCCGGGGAAACTCATTGCGCGATGGTTGTACGAAAAAATTGACGAGCTTGTTGGCAAAGCCACTTCGCATTTGCCGCCCAGAGAACAAATGCCGAAGTTAGAGCGATCGCGCTTCGATGGAGCCAAAGCAGAATTCATCATGCGCATCCATAGCGCCTTGCTGCGCTCTCTTGACGGGCAAGAGCCTCCTCCTTCAAGGATCAATACTTTGGAACTATTCGAACTATTGCTTCCCGCTGGCAAGGAGCCCCGCCAGCTGCGTTCGGGTGCCTAAGCAGAAGGCAGGCATCCCCCGCGCTGGCGCACAGATTCGTAGAGGATGACGGCCGCGGCGGCACCCACATTCAACGACTCCACCGACGGCCGCATCGGCAGATAAATGGCTTGATCGATCAGGCTGAGCCAGTCAGCAGAGATGCCCTTGGCTTCCTGTCCCAGAACAACGGCCTGCGGCTTGGCCCAATCGACTTCGGTATAAACCTTGTCCCCACCACTTTTTTGAGGAAGCGTCGCCCCCAAAATCCGGTATCCCAGCGTTTTGACCTTGGCCGCGATCTGGCCGGCCGGAAGATGTTCCAGAATCGGCAAGCGCAGCGAAGATCCCATCGCCCCGCGCAGCGCTTTGGGAGAAAATAAATGCGCTGTACCGGGCGTCGTGACCACGCCGGCGGCGCCCGCCGCTTCCGCCGTCCGAACGATCGTCGCCAGATTCCCGGGATCTTGAATTCCGTCAAGGATAAGGATTGGCGCGGGCAACCTCGCGGCCAGAGCCGACCAGTCCCAGCACGGCTTTCGGCAAAAGGCGATCACCCCCTGCGGGGCATCGACATCCGAGAGGGTTTTCATGACGTACGCGCTCACTTGCTGCACGCGTTTAGCGACTTTGGCCGCTCGCGCGACAATGTCCAATTCCATCAGAGCCGGAACGACGACCAGCTGGTCAATCGGGATCCCGCTTTTGAGCGCTTCTTCGAGTAAATGAGGCCCTTCGAGAAAAAGGCAATCCGATCCTGAAGCCTCGCGACGGGATCGGAGGTCCTGGATAATGGGATTCTGGCGACTGGTAATGACCGGGGTGGTCAAAGGGAACCGTTAAGGAAGTTCGGTGCGGCCCATTAAGAATCGGTCGCATTCGCGAGCTGCGCCTCGGCCTTCGTTGATGGCCCAGACGACGAGGGACTGCCCTCGGCGGGCATCACCGGCCGCGAAGACCTTAGGGATCGATGTGGCATATATGCCGTATTCGGCCTTGATGTTGGTGCGTGGGTCCTGATCCACTTTGAGCGCTTTCAGCAGTTGGTCTTCCGGACCCAGAAAGCCCATCGCCAGAAGCACCAACTGGGCCGGCCGCGCCGTCTCAGTCCCCGGGACTTCTTTCATCTGGAACTGCCCATTGGCGCCCTTCACCCATTCAATCTGGACCGTATGAATGGCTTTCACCTGACCATCGGCATCGCCCTCAAACTTCTTGGTTGAAATCGAATAGATCCTGGGGTCGCTTCCAAATCTTTCCGCCGCTTCCTGCTGGCCATAATCCATCGAATACACCTTGGGCCACTGCGGCCAGGGATTGTCGGGGGCCCGGCTGAGCGGCGGTTTCGGAAGGATCTCCAACTGCGTGAGAGACTTGCAACCATGCCTGAGGGAAGTCCCGACGCAATCGGTCCCCGTATCGCCGCCGCCGATGACGATCACGTCCTTGTCTTTCGCCGAGATATATTTGCCGTCCCTGTGATTGGAATCAAGCAGGCTCCTGGTGTTCGCATAGAGAAATTCCATGGCAAAATGAATACTCTTGAGATCCCGGCCGGGAACCGGCAGATCCCGGGGTCGGGTGGCACCGGTACAGAGCATGATGGCGTCAAATTCACTCAAGAGCTTCTCGGCCGGGTAATGTTTCCCGACCTCGGTATTCACGACAAACGCGATGCCCTCTTGTTCGAGAAGACGGACCCGTCGTTCGACAATTTCTTTTTCCAGTTTCATATTCGGGATGCCGTACATGAGAAGTCCGCCGATGCGATCGGCGCGCTCAAGGACGGTAACCAGATGCCCCGCCCGGTTCAGCTGCGCGGCCGCGGAAAGACCTGCGGGACCGGAACCGACGACGGCGACTTTCTTGCCGGTTCGGCTGGCGGGCGGCTGCGGGGTCACCCAGCCTTCCCCGAAGGCGCGTTCAGCGATGGAATATTCAATGTTCTTGATGGTGACAGGCGGAGTGTTGATGCCGAGAACACAGGCCGCTTCGCAGGGCGCGGGGCAGACGCGGCCGGTAAACTCGGGAAAATTGTTTGTCTTGTGGAGCCGCTCGATCGCTTCTTCCCAGAGGTTCTTATAAACCAAGTCGTTCCATTCCGGAATCAGATTATTGACGGGACAACCGGAAGCCATCCCGGCGATCAAGGTGCCGGTGTGGCAGAAGGGCACGCCGCAATCCATGCAGCGGGATCCCTGCGTGCGGAGTTTCTCCTCCGGCTGCTGATGATGGAATTCCTTCCAGTCCTTCGTGCGCTCCTGCGTCGACCGATCGGTCGGCAGTTCGCGCTGAAACTCCAGAAAACCTGTCGGTTTACCCATAAAGATTAGTTCCCACCCACGCGTGCGACGTCGCGAATATTCTCCTGGAAAGCGGCCATGACGGCTTCGTCTCCGGAAAGACCCTGAGCGCGAACGCGTTTTTCCGCCTCGAGGGCGCGCTTATAGTCTTTCGGGAGGACTTTCACAAATTTAGAAACCATCGTGTTCCATGAAGAGAGAACGCGCTCGGCCACGAGGCTTCCGGTATACCGGGCATGCCGCTCGATCAGGGTCTTGATCTCGGCCATTTCATCGGCATTCTGAAGAGATTCCAGTTCCACCATCTGCTTGTTGCAGCGAACCGGGAAGGTCCCCTGGAGGTCCAGCACATACGCAATGCCTCCGGACATGCCCGCCGCAAAATTTCTCCCGGTCGGGCCCAAAACCACCACGCGCCCGCCCGTCATGTATTCGCAGCCGTGATCGCCGACGGCTTCCACCACCGCGCGGACGCCGGAATTGCGCACACAGAAACGTTCGCCCGCCATCCCGCGGATGTACGCTTCACCGGCTGTGGCCCCATAAAAGGCCACATTGCCGATCAGAATATTTTCTTCAGGGACAAAAGTCGACCCCCTGGGCGGATAAACGATGATCTTGCCGCCGGAGAGCCCTTTTCCAAGATAATCATTCGCATCCCCTTCCAAAATCATCGTCATCCCTCTGGGAACGAACGCGCTGAAGCTCTGGCCCGCCGATCCCTGAAAATGAAGCTGGATGGTGTCTTCGGGCAATCCCTCAGGTCCAAACCGTCGAGTAAGCTCACTTCCCACCATCGTTCCGACAACGCGATGGACGTTTTTGATCGGGAGTTGCGCTTTAACGGTTTTGCGTTCGTCCAGCGCCGGCTTGCAGATTTCAAAAAGTGTCGTGCGATCGAGAGACTTCTCCAAGCCATGATTCTGGGCCACCTTGCAGTAGCGCCCCACTTCGGGACCGACCGGCGGCTCATGAAGAATCTTGGAGATGTCGAGGCCTTTGGCTTTCCAATGATCGATCGCCGGTTTCATTTTCAGACGGTTCACCTGGCCTATCATCTCATTGACGGTCCGAAAACCCAGTTGAGCCATGATCTCGCGCATCTCCTGGGCGACGAAGCGCATGAAATTGACGACATGCGCCGGGTCCCCGGTGAACCGCTTGCGCAGCTCCGGATTTTGTGTGGCCACGCCGACGGGACAGGTATCCAGATGACAGACGCGCATCATGATGCAACCCATGACGACCAACGGCGCCGTCGCAAATCCATATTCTTCCGCCCCGAGGAGCGCCGCCACGGCGATATCGCGGCCGGTCTTCAATTGACCGTCCGTTTCGACCACGATCCGATCGCGCAGTTTATTGAGGACCAGAGTCTGATGCGTCTCGGCCAAGCCGAGTTCCCAGGGAAGGCCCGCGTATTTGATCGAGGTTTGAGGAGACGCGCCGGTCCCTCCATCATGCCCGGAAATGAGGACGACATCGGCATGGCCCTTGGCCACACCGGCGGCAATGGTGCCGACGCCCACTTCGGACACCAGCTTCACATTGATACGGGCGTTGTGATTAGCGTTTTTGAGATCGTGAATAAGCTCCGCCAGATCTTCAATGGAATAGATGTCATGGTGAGGGGGCGGTGAAATGAGGCCGACACCCGGGGTCGAGTGACGGACCTTAGCGATCCAGGGATAAACCTTGCGACCCGGCAACTGGCCGCCTTCGCCGGGTTTGGCGCCCTGCGCCATTTTGATCTGAATTTCCTTCGCCTGTGTCAGATAGTGGCTGGTGACGCCGAAGCGGCCGGAAGCGACCTGCTTGATCGCGCTGTTTTTGGAATCGCCGTTGGACATCGGCTTGTACCGTTCCGGGTCTTCTCCGCCTTCTCCGGTGTTCGAACGGCCGCCGACACGGTTCATGGCGATCGCCAGTGTCTCATGCGCCTCTTGACTGATGGACCCATAAGACATGGCGCCGGACTTGAAACGCTTCATGATGGCTTCCGCCGGCTCGACTTCCTCTATCGGAATCGGTTTGGCATTCTGGAATTCCATGAGCCCCCGGAGTGTCGCGAGGCGTTTCGACTGGTCGTTGATGAGCGCGCTATATTTCTTGAAGAGTTCAAAGTTATTGGTGCGGCAGGCGGTCTGCAGATAATGGATCGATTCCGGATTGAAGAGATGATACTCGCCGTCTTTCCGGTACTGGTATTTTCCACCAGGGTCGAGAGCCTGGCCGTTGGGGCTGCCGAAATCCGGGAAGGCATGCCGGTGCCGGAGTTCGACTTCTTTCGCCAGCGTATCGATGCCGACGCCGGCAATGCGCGACGGGGTCCAGCAGAAATATTTGTCGATGACATCCTGATTCAAACCGATGGCTTCGAAAATCTGCGCGCCCTGGTAGCTCTGGATGGTGGAGATTCCCATCTTCGAGATGACCTTGAGGACGCCCTTGGAAGCCGCCTTGACATAATTCTTGACCGCCTTTTTATGTTCCATTCCCGCCGATAAAATGCCTTGCCGGATCATATCGTCGAGCGATTCCAGCGCGAGATACGGATTGATCGCCCCGATGCCGTAACCGATCAAAAGCGCGAAATGATGGACTTCCCGCGGCTCTCCGGACTCGAGGATGAGGCCCACTTTCGTGCGAGTCCCCCGCCGGATCAGATGATGGTGCAGCCCGGCGGAGGCGAGCAAGGCCGGGATGGCGGCGTTGTCCCGATCCATCATGCGGTCGGACAGGATAATAATGTTAATGCCCTCATCGATGGCCTTATCCACTCCCGCGAAAATATCCTTCAAGGACTTTTCCAGACCGGGGCCGCCCTCGCGGACCGGGTAGATCATCGGAAACACGCGCGAGCGGAACCAGGGATGATTGACATGGACGAGCTTGTAGAATTCTTCGTCCGTCAGAACCGGGGCCTTCAGCTGGATCTGACGGGCGCTTTCCGGCTGAGGATTGAGAAGATTGGCTTCCGGTCCGATGGCCGTTTCCGATCCCGTTACGATTTCTTCGCGGATCCCGTCAATCGGCGGGTTCGTCACCTGAGCGAAAAGCTGCTTGAAATAATCGTAGAGAAGACGGGGCTTGTCCGAAAGGACGGCCAACGGCGTGTCGTCCCCCATGGAACCGATGGGCTCCACAGAGCTTTCCGCCATGGGAGCCATCACAATGCGCAGATCTTCAAAGGTATAGCCGAACGCCTGCTGGCGCAACAGCATGGTCTGATGGTCCGGCTCGGGGATCTGCGGCGGCTCTTGGAGGTCCTCGAGCTTCACAAGATTTTCTTTCAGCCATAACCGATAGGGCTTTTCGCTGCAGATTTTATGTTTGATCTCTTCGTCCGCCACGATCCGCTTTTCCATCGTATCAATGAGGAACATGCGGCCAGGCTGCAGACGCCCTTTATGCAGGATCCGCTCCGGCGGGATGTCCAGGACGCCGACTTCAGAAGCCATCACGACCAGATCGTCTTTGGTGACGTAATACCGCGACGGCCGCAGACCATTGCGGTCCAGAACCGCGCCGACTTGGAGCCCATCCGTAAAAGCGATCGAGGCGGGACCGTCCCAGGGTTCCATGAGGCTGGAATGATACTCGTAGAAGGCTTTCTTCTCATCCGTCATACTTTCATGGTTCTGCCAGGGCTCCGGAATCATCATCATCATGGCATGGGCCATGGACCGCCCCGAGAGGACGAGAAACTCAAGGGTATTGTCGAAAATCGCGGAGTCCGAGCCGTCCATGCGCACAACCGGCAGGACCTTTTTCAGATCCTCCCCGAACAGGCCGGATTGGAACAGCGCCTGGCGCGTAAACATCCAGTTGACATTGCCGCGCAGCGTGTTGATCTCCCCGTTATGGGCAATGTAGCGATACGGATGGGCGCGGTCCCAACTCGGGAAGGTGTTGGTCGAAAAACGGGAGTGGACGAGCGCCAGCGCTGAATCGATCGCCGGGTCCTTCAGGTCGGGGAAATAGTCCGGCACCTGGTTCGAAATCAACATTCCTTTATAGACCAGCGTCCGGTGGGAGAGGCTGCAGATATAAAACGAGTATCCGCCCTTCCAACCCGAGTAGCGAATGGCCGCTTCCGCGCGCTTGCGGATGACAAAGAGTTTACGTTCAAAGGAGAGATCATCCTTAAGGGAGGAGTGTCGGCCAATAAAAAATTGCTTGATGGCGGGTTCGGCCGCTCTGGCGGTTTCCCCCAGCGAGGAATTATCCGTGGGAACGGCGCGCCAGCCCAGGAACGCTTGTCCTTCTTCAGTCACGATGGTTTCGAGGCGTTTTTGACATTCTTTCTGGTCGGCCGCCGTTTTAGGCAGAAACGCCATGCCCACGCCGTATTCTCCGTAAGAGGGAAGCTGGAAACCGGCCTTCTTGGTGGCTTCTATAAAGAAAGTATGCGGAACTTGGATCAGGATTCCGGCGCCGTCGCCGGTATTCTCTTCGCAGCCGCAGGCTCCGCGATGGCGGAGATTATCCAGGGCCTGTAAGGCCTGTTGGACAATCTTATGGGACTTCCGGCCTTGAATATCGACCACAAAGCCCGTGCCGCAGGCGTCTTTTTCAAACGCCGGGTCATAAAGCCCTTGTTTGTGAGGACATCGATTCATCTTGATTTATCCGGGGAAACGCTAGAGCTCTTCCGGAGGCAGGCGATCCCTGTAGCGATTGATTATATAACAAAAATTGAGACGTTACGGATGGGCTTCTCTGGCAGGCAGTTTGACGATGAACGTTGTTCCGGTATTGCCGTCGCTTTCGACTGCGATGGACCCCTGGTGCTGCTCCACAATTCCATGACAAATCGACAGGCCGAGACCGGTCCCCTGGCCGACCGGTTTGGTGGTAAAGAATGGATCGAAAACCTTTCCGATGATTTCCTTGGGGATCCCCGGGCCGTTGTCCTTGACGCGAGTGACGATCCGATCTGCTTCGGGAGAGACTTTGATACTCACTTGGCTTTGCGGACGGCCGTTCATCGCCTGCCGCGCGTTCACGAGGAGATTCAGGAAGACCTGCTGTAACTGCTGAGGATCGCCAAGCACGTGCGGAAGACTTTCCGAGATGCGCTTGTCGATGGTGATGCCCGAACTGGAAAAATCGTACTTAACGAGGTCGATGGTCGCCTGCAGGACCAGGCTAAGGTCAAGGTCGGCTTTCTTCGGCTCCTGGCGGCGGCTGAATTGCAGAAGATTCTGGATGATGGTCCGGCAGCGCTGACTCTGAGTATAAATGGTTTCGAGATCGCTCCGCTGCTGTTCAGAAAGCGTTTTGCCCTCCAGCAAAAGCTGGGTAAATCCCATGATGCCGCTCATGGGATTATTCAGTTCATGCGCCACTCCGGCGGCCAGCTGCCCGATGCTCGCCAGTTTTTCAGACTGGATCAGCTGGGCCTGCGTCTCTTCCAGTTTCTTTTTGGCCTCCCGCAATTCCTGAATCAGCGTCCGAAGACCGCTCTTTTCCAGGCATTTGTCCACCAGGGCCAGCAGTTCGCCCAGGTCAAAAGGTTTTTGAATGAAGTCGTAAGCGCCCTTCTTCATCGCGGAAACGGCGGTTTCCACCGTGCCGTAGCCGGTCATCATGAGAACTTCCATCTCCGGCTGCAGCTGATGGATCGCCTCGAGGACTTCCAATCCGCTCATGTCCGGCATGTTGATATCGCACAATGCCAACTGGAACGGCCCGGCGCGAACCTGTTCGAGGGCTTGCGTGCCGTTGGCCGCCGACACGACCTCGTGCCCGGAGAGCTTCAGCTCCTGGGACAAAAGGTCTCGGATCCCCGCCTCATCATCGATGACAAGTATGCGCGGCATCGATTAAGCGGCCTCCGATGAGCTTATTCGCGGCCGGTCGATCCAATGGGACACCTTCTCGATGATCGCTTTAGGCGTACAGGGTTTGGCCAGATAATCATCGCATCCTGCGGATTTGGCTTTCAGTTCCTCGCCGACCAGTGCATGCGCCGTAAACGCGATGATCGGGATGTGAGCGAGATCCCGGTCGGCGCGCACGCGCCTGGCGACTTCCCACCCATCGACTTTCGGCATGGACAAATCGAGAAGGATCACGGCCGGCTTCTCGGAGGCGATTTTCTCAAGGGCCTCTTCGCCGTCATTCGCCGTCACAACCGCATAGCCGGCCAACTCCAGAGCGTCCTGCGCGATGGCGCGGTTGTCAGCGTCGTCGTCGGCAACAAGGACTTTGGGGTTCATCAAGCGGCAGCCTCCTTGATGACGTTCAGCTTCTCCTTCAAAATCGAAAAGACCTCCTCGACGGTCCGGGCCCCTTTCTGCACGATCATTTCAACGCGCTGCTCCAGATAGTCCGTCTCCTGGGGCGTCAGGTGTTTGGCGGTCATCACGAAAACGCGCACGCCCTTCAGGGCGGGGTCCTTGCCGATGGCCTCCAGAACGTCGAAGCCGCTCATCTGCGGCATCATCAAATCCAGGAAGAGGATATCGGGCTTGTCTTTGGCCATTTTCGCCAACGCCTCTTTTCCGTTGAACGCCACCTCGACGGCATAGCCCGCCTGCTTAATGGCCTCCTCGAAAAGCTGAGAAATGATCGGGTCATCATCGACCACCAGCACTTTATGGGGGGCCGCCTTATCGCAACTGGCCAGCTTCTCCAGCAACTCCTTCCGATCGAAGGGTTTGACGATATAATCCGTGACTCCGAGCGAAAATCCCAGCGCCTTGTTTTCGATCACAGAGACGATGAACACCGGGATATGGCGCAGTTTCGGATCATTTTTCAGAAGCCGGAGAACCGACCAACCATCCATGTGCGGCATCATGATATCCAGCGTAATGGCATGCGGCTGAAGCTGCCGGGCGAGAGCCAGCCCTTCCTGTCCGTTTTGGGCCCCGACGCATTTGTACCCTGCTCCCTGCAGGCTGTCCGCCAGGAGCGTCAGCACCTCCGGATCATCATCGATGGAAAGGATGATTTTTTCAGGGGGTTTGACCGGCTCCGGGACTTTCACCGGGAGAGGGACCTCGCCAGCGGACTCCACCACCAGAGGCAGCGTGATGATAAAGGTCGACCCCACTCCGACGGTGCTCTTCACCTGAACGGTCCCATGAAACAATTCGACGATTTTCTTTGTGATGGACAGACCCAGGCCGGTGCCGCCGTACTGCCGAGTCGGCGTTGAGTCCAGCTGCTTGAATTCTTCAAACAAAAGCGGGATATCTTCCTGCTTGATGCCGATCCCGGTGTCCTGGACATAGATCCGGATTTGCGCGGGCTCTTTCAGCATCTCGGCTCTGATTGAGATGCCGCCTTGGTGCGTAAATTTTATGGCGTTTCCGATGAGATTAATGAGGACCTGCTTCAGCTTGGTTTTATCGGTGCGAAGCGGCATGGGATCGGGAACGTCCGCGCTCAAGGTCAGCTTGCGTTCGTGGGCCAGGCACTCCGTCGTCGCCAGGACTTCATCAACGATCTCCTTCATGTCGCAGGGTTCAAGGAAAAGAGACATCCGGCCGGCAGCCAGTTTGGAGAGGTCCAAAATGTTATTGATGAGCTGCAGAAGGTTTTTGCCGTTGGCTTCGATGCGTTTCAAGCCCTGCTCCTGTTTGGGCGTAATCTCTCCATAAGCCTTGTCCAGCATCAAAGACGAGTATCCGATGATCGCATTCATGGGTGTGCGTAACTCATGGCTCATGTTGGCCAGAAATTCCGACTTCATGCGATTCAATTCTTCAAGATGATCGACCTTGGCCGTCAGGCGCCGGTGCTCCACCGCCTTGTCGAGAACCAGGCAAAGCTGGTCCAGCGCGTAGGGCTTGGTGATGTAGTCGTAAGCGCCCAGCTTCATGGATTCCACCGCGCTTTCCAGCGTTGCAAAGCCTGTTACCATGATCACTTCCGCCTGCGGCTGGAGCTCCTTGATTTTCTTGAGGACCTCGACGCCGCTCATGCCCGGCATCATGATGTCGGTCACGACCAGATCGAAGTTCTCATGCTTGGCTTTTTCGACCCCTTCTTCTCCGCTGGCCGCCAGCGCCACCCGGTAGCCCCGGTCCGGAAGGCCGAAGGCCAGCATGTCCCGCAAGCCGGTTTCATCATCAATCACCAAAACCGTTTGTTGTTTGACAGGGTTCGCATCATTCATGAGTGGGCCTCCCGCATTCCCGGCATCGGGCCAGGCGATCAACGGATTGCCAAACCTTCCGCTTCAGATACTCCAGATCGTAAGGTTTCAGGACAAAGTCATACGCTCCATTTTTCATGGCATAAACGGCCGTTTCCACGGCGCCGAAACCGGTGGCGATGATCACTTCGGTTTTAGGCGCGATCTTTTTAATTTTCTCCAACAGCTTTAGCCCGTCCATTTCGGGCATCGTGATATCGGTGATGATGACGTCGAACGCTGTTTCGGAGGCTTTGCGAAGCCCCTCCGCTCCATTTTCCGCCGTGTCCACATGGACTCCCAGACTCTCCAGTTCCCACTTCAGCAGGTTTCGGAAGCCGGCCTCATCATCCACAACAAGAACGCACAGAGTTTCGCCGGGTTTCACAAGGCCGCCTTGAAAGGAACCATAGGAACTTCACTCGAGCGAACCGGGAACTTAACCAGAAACTCCGTATGCCCGGGACGGCTGTTTACCATGACGTTACCGGAATGCTTTTGAACAATTTCATGCACGAGGCTCAACCCCAGGCCGGTCCCCTTGCCGACAGGCTTGGTGGTGAAAAAGGGATCAAAGATGCGGGACTGGATTTCTGTTGGTATTCCCGGCCCGGTGTCAATGACCTTCAGGTGCACCCAGGACAAAGCACCCTCCCGCACATGTTCCGTCTCGATCGTCAGAACACCGTTATTGGCCATGGCATCCATCGCGTTATTTGACAGATTAATGATGATCTGTTGAATCTGGTTCTGATTGCCCAGGATATGTGGCAGGTCCGGAGCGAGGATCTTTTTGACTTCAATATGGGCCATGCGCGCCTGAGCCATGACGAGGGAAAGGGCGCCTTCGACGGCCCGATTGATGTCGATGGGCTCCCGCTCCGCTTTGGACGCCCGCGAGAACGTCAAGAGGTCCTGAACCAGATTTTTGCAGCGAATCGCCTCTTTTTCGATTGACTTCAGCGGCATTTCCAGAGGATCGTTCGCTTGCAGCCGGCGGACCAGCGCCTGCGCGAACCCCAGGATCACCCCGAGAGGATTGTTGATCTCGTGGGCCACTCCGGCGGCGAGCTGGCCGACGGCGGACATTTTCTCCGATTGGCGAACGGCCACTTCGAGTTTTTTGCGCTCGCTCATGTCCTTGACCACCGCGATAATGCCCGTCACCCGATGATGGAAATCCTTGAGCAAGGAGCTGGAATACAAGACCGGAATCTGGACTCCCGATTTGGTGACAAGCTCCAGTTCCATGTTGCGGACGGCCCCTCCTCGTATTTTGAGCCCCGCCTCCGTTTCACCGAAGGGGCGTTCCCGGCGGACCACCAGAAGATCGACGGGCTTTCCGAGAACTTCATCGGCTTCATACCCCAAGAGCGCCAGGAGAGCGGGGTTCGCCTGTTTGATCGTGGTATCAGACTCCATCACGATCAGAGGTTCGATCAGGCTCGCCAGGATGCCGGACATATAATCCTTCGAAACCGTCGTCTCAGCCAGCGCCTGGCTCATGTGATTAAAGTCTCTGGCCAAGTCCCCCAATTCGTCTTTTGTCTGGACGGGGACGGACGCGCCGTATTCTCCCCGCGTGACCCGCGCCGTGGCCGCCGAAAGCCATTGGACCGGACTCAGAAGCCGCCGCATGAAAAAGAAAAACAGAAGAATTCCAAGGCTTCCGGCGAGGAGGATGATGGCCGCAATCCGACGCATGAGCCGATATTCCGTTTGCTGCGCACGCTGCAGCGGCAAGCCCATCCGCACAAAACCCATGTATTCTTTGCCCGAAGGTTCCTTATTTCCGCCAAGCATAAAGTCCTCACCCTGGGACGACTCATTATGGAACCAGACGGGAGCGGTGATCTCCATAATCGCGACCCCTTTATATAAAGTGGGATGAGCGCGTGGTTTATCGGCGCGCAGATCGGCCTGGGTGGCGGCGTCGGAATAGATTTTGCCCTTTTCGGCCACGTTCGTATGGGCCAGGATGCGGCCGGAGGCATCGACCGCCATGACATAGAGCGCTTCCGTCTGCTCCTGGGCCGCCTGGATCACAGGCAACAGGAATTTTTCAGCGTCCCCCTGGAATTGCGCCGCCACGCGATCAGCGATCTGCGTGGTCGCCAAGGTCCCTCTTTGAGACACCTCGTCGAAAAGAATGCGGTGCGCCGCCTCACGGACGGTCCACAAGAGAGGCCCTCCGAGCAGGATGGCGATCGAAAAAGTCAGAAAAAAAGCTTTCCACCGGAGCTTCAGCTTCATGGCACCACCCGATTCGCTTTCTTCACAACATCCGGCGGGATCTGAAGTCCGGACTGCGCCGCGGCCGTCAGATTAAGCGTCAGCAAGCTTTTCTCTGGATAAACGATCTCGGGATTGCCTGCGTTACCCACCATAGCCGCAGCAGCCAGCTTTCCCGCTCTGCGTCCCATTTCCTTGAAGCTGGGCGCTACCGAAGCGGAAGCTCCTTTGTCGACAAGGCTGTCGATAGGCACGTATAGGGGCAGGTTGTTGGAGTGCCCGAATTCCTTAACCACCGCGAAGACACTCGGAGTGATAAGAGACGGATCGGGGGTCAAAAAGAGCGCGTCCGTATGCCCCGATATAGCGCGAAGACTATCGGGAAGTTCATCGATCGACTCCAGATGGACCCCGCGAATCTCGATGCCGAACGTTTGCGATACTCTTTGCAGATCTTTAAAGGTTTCATTGAAGAATGGTGAAATCCAGAACATCGCCAGACGTTTCAATCCCGGCTGAATATCCTTCAGATTTGATATCAGGGCATCCGGCATCGCGTCGACTCGAATTTTACTGCGCGGGCCATCGTGTTGGTCCGGTCGCACGAGCAGCCCTGGAGCCAGGCAATAAATCAAGGTCGTACCGGCTGGATAAGGGTAGAGCGCCGCCTTACCCCCAAAGGTGACAATGATCCTCTCGGATTGGGTCAGGTGAATGTCGCCGTTGGACAAACTCAAGACTTCAACGGGGCGACCAAAACTCTCCTTGAAACCGGCCAGAGCCTCCTGGTAAGGGGTCGCATTAGAACTCAACACCGCCACCACTTCCTGCGCAAAACTCGCGTGGCAACGGATCACTCCCGTGAAGACGAGGAAGGCGAAAATGGCGCCAAACTTAGAAAATTTTGTATTCAAACTTGAATTCCCGCCATCAACTTAGCTCGAATTTCCATATCGTTATAGGTGTACCGTGAGATGGGTTTGACATCAAGGAAACGAAGCGTTAAGGAGATGTAAACGAGATGTAACTAATTACTGGGGCATCGCCCTTTCCCGTGAGTCCCTCTCACCGGGGCCTCCGACAGGTGGTACGCCTCCGCCTCATACGGGGTTCTCAATGCCGGCTCAAAAGGGGCCAACCCCCCATCCCCCACTGGCGTGGGGGGTTTCACCCTTTCTTCGCCGGCTTCCTGAACCCCGTCATCGCGGCTCCGGCGCACCACCCATCGGAGGCCAGAAAGAGACCTCCGGAAGGGTTGGGGTCTGGAGCGCGCCTTGAGACGATCAGGGCTGCTGACGGCTGGTCGCGGAGTGCTCCCGTGGCAACGGGAGATGGAGGGCGGCGACCAGCCAAAACGGCCGCCAATAAACTTGCGCGCGGAAGGCACCAGCCCTTCAGGAGGTCCGTCCTGTGCTATAGGAAAGGGCGATGCTCCCTAATTACCGAGCCACTGGTAGCCAACGGAGGGAACGGTCTTCAGGGATCGGGCCCCGGCGGCCCCGATCTTCTTGCGGATACGGCGTATATGAACGTCAAGGGTCCGGGGATGAAGCTGGTCCAGGGGAGTCCCCCAAACTTTGACGGCCAGTTCATTTTTACAGACCACGTCCGGGGAATGAACCACCAGTTCTCTCAAAACATCGAATTCTTTGGGGGACAAATGGTCGACGGGCACGCCTTTGAGCAGCACGCGCCGCTGGGCCGGATGAATCGACACGCTGCCTTTTTCAATCGCCTTGTCGGCCTCGCTATACACGTTCGACCTCCGCAAGAGCGCCCGGATCTGTGCCAAAAGCTCCGGAGCATCAAAGGGTTTGGGCAGGAAAGCATCGGCACCGTCGTTCAGACATTTCGCGGATAATCCGGGAACCGTTCGGCCGGTAATGATCAAAATCGGTAGATTTTTCACCTGGGGAGTCTGCCGTACGCTTTCATAGATCGCTTCTCCAGGCAAATCCGGCAGATTGAGGTCCAAAACCATCAGGTCGGGCTTTTCGCTTAGAATCAGCTCCAGCGCATCTTGCCCGCGCGTGGTCTTGACCACCTTATAGCCTTCACGTTCCAGTAGACGGGAAAGCAGGTTACAGATGGTCTCCTCGTCATCCACCACAAGAATCTTGGACCCCATACGATTTATGTATACCGCCCTTGGATCACTTTAGAACTTCTTGTATTCATGCTTGAGATTCAAAATTTATAAGACACTTGCACTTTTATTTGAATTTCATGTTCAGACTGACAAAGATGGTCCGCCCTTGTACGGGGACTGTGGGAATGCTATTCATCGGAACCTGGAACTGTCTATCGAAGAGGTTACGCACTTGCAGATCTAATCGCGTGCCCATGAAAAAGGCGGTTGAGAATTTCGCATCCACAAACAGCGCCCCTGCCGGATCCGCCTGCCCTGCCATCGCAGAGTATTTGTCAATGAATTTCCCCACCAAATCCAGAGAGGACTCAAACGAAGTGGGCAATTTGTAGTGCGCCCCCGTGCTGATCTGATTGATCGGCTGATCGGGTTCAGGAAGGTCATTTTCATCATTGGTTGTTCCGTAAGAGTGATTAAGAAAGAGCTTCAGGACTCGAACCGGGGTGTACTGCAAGCTCGTTTCCACCCCTCGTCCATAGGTGTTCCCCGGAGAATTGACATAGTAGTTATTGTTTCCTGGCGCGAAGTGCGTGACGAGCGCATCAGTAATGACCTCATAGTAGGGAGTTACCGAAGCGGAGAACTTGGCTGTGGTATAGAGGAGGCTGGCATCCCATGACTGAATCTTCTCTGGCTCCAAGTTCGTAGGCACGGCACCGGCATCGGCGGTGTCCCCTTCGGAAAGGAAGGTGGTTACGGCTTCTGTCCCGCGCTGGTATTCTTTCAAAGAGGGCGCCCTGATGGCCGTTCCGTAGAGCAGTTTGATGCCCCACTCTTGTGTTATATCCTGGACAACCGCACAACGGGGTGACCATTGGGAGTACGTTGCGTCCCCTAATTTTCCATTGTCCGAACGCACCCCCGCCGTCAGATGGGTCCCCTGGAGGAAGTCGAGATCGTGTTGAAGTTGTCCATAACCCGAGATCGTCCGATCATGATCAGGCAGCGTATCATTCTCGGCCTGAAAATAAGGGGGGGTGGGGGTATAAATATGCCAGTAACTGGCCATATCGTTTGCCCACCACCGGTCATCATAATCCACCCCTGCGATCGCATTGGTTTTTGGATCGATCTGGTATTTCAATTCGCCTTTGGTTTCATAGCCATTGATGTTTTTCTCATAATTGAAAATCCCGCCGGTGGTACTGGTCGTATTGGCGGCTAGTGGGAATACTCCCTTTTCCTGCCCAAAATCGCCGCGCAAATAGCCATCAAAAGCCAATTGAGAAGTGATCTGGTGTTCGTATTTTGTGAAAGGAATAAATGTCCGCCAATGATCATCGTTCTCTTCTGAAGTGAAGGGCCCCATCCAGCTTTCTTCAATGCCCGTGTCGTAATCTAAATAAATCGTCCCCACGCTGAGCCCCTTGAACAACCCCTGGTTCAACTTGTAAGAAGAGTTTAAGAAGATGGATTTATTATTGTCGTAGAGCAAATCGGTCGGAGAGTTCACCGGCCCCACATTCGCAAGCGAAGGTGTTTTCTCAAAGTAGCCTACATCCACCTGGGCCGCACCCATGTCGTTTTTCATGGCGACATTGGACATGATGCGTTTCGTGCTGTCCTGGTCTGCAAAGGTCTCCTGGGTTTCGGCCATCGACCCGTTCTCCTTCATCTGTTTGGACACAATATTGATAACCCCCGAAAAGGCGCTGGTTCCATAAAGGGCAGAGGAAGGACCTCTCATGAATTCGACCCGGTCTGCAAAATAGAGGGGGAGCTGCTCCTGTGTGGGCGCGGCGTAACTTAAAGGAAAGTTGACGGGAATCCCATCCACCAGAACGAGGTGCTTGGAATTCTCAAAATCATAGGCCTGGCCCCGCGTTTGAAGCGTCTCAATCCCCTGCACCTCTGCTACGTTATAACCGGGTGTAATCTGCGCCAGGTCTGAAATCGTGTAATACCCGTGATCTTCGATATCTTTAGCCGAATAAACAGTCACGATACCCGGAGCATCGGTCACTTTTTCTTCCCGAAGAGAGGCGACGGAAGAAACCTTCGCTTCTTCTTCGAAAAATTGGAAGGCATCAGCGGATTCAGCCCGTGCCGGCGCGGATACGAGACCGCAAAGCAGGCCAATCACTGAAAAGCGGCACATTAAAACGAAATTACGATGGATCATTAGAGAAATCCCCTTTCAATTCGAGTACGTTTTTGCACATACCGCCTTTTGCCTTTTCAAGGCTACATAAAATAGTGCCAAAAATAAAGCAAGGAAACTTTCAGTTGACGCATAGCACAGCCGGGTTAAAGAATCCAGTCGGTTTTATAGCGCAATTCTTTAAGCAATCGTTTGACTTTCGGGCGGTATTCGGGAGGAATCTGCTGCTTGGTTTCCATCTGGACCAGGCAGCGGATCACCGCCTGCTGAACTTCCGGGCTTTTACTCCAGACCAGGGACATGAGCAGTTCAAGCGCGCTTTCGCTGCCCAATTCCCCTAAAGCCCAGATGCCCGGGATCTGCACAAACGGGGAATTGCTTTGCGCCAACACCTTGAGCTCGGCAAAAGCGGATTTGCGATCCATTGGATAAAGCGCCTTGGCGGCGCGGGCTTTCACCCAGGGATCATCCATCTTGAAAAAATCTTTGAGCAGCTTCTGGGCGACCACGCGGTCCGCTTCGCCGGTTAATTCGGCCTCGATGGCTTCGATCTTGCGGAATTCCATGCGCGACGAGATGAATTCCGGCTGGGCCAGGAGTTCCATCGGAATGTCGCGGCCCGCGGAATCCGTCATGGCCTGATATTGTTTCGCCAGCATCCGGACCCTGGCTCCCGTCCGGCTTTTCCACCGGAGATACGTGAGATAAGCCCCCCCGGCAATTCCCACGACGCCCAAACCGATGAGGAGACCGGCAATAAACTCGCCCATGATCAGGCTTTCCCCAAGAGGTCATCCATTCGCTTCAACAGTTCTTTCTGGCTGAAGGGCTTCACGAGATACCCCTGGATCGGCGACCCCTTCGTATTTTCGAACATCGGCTCCATCCCGCCTTTGGCCGTCATGATGATGACGGGAATATTTTTTGTCGCGGGGTCCTCTTTCAAGTGCTGGTTCATCGTATAGCCGTCCATCACCGGCATCATGAGGTCCAGCAGGATCAAATCCGGGAGGCTTCCCTTGGCCTGGTTCAGTCCTTGTTCTCCATCGAAGGCGGTCAGCACCTCATAGCCCGCCTTCTTCAGGATGAAGCTGACGATATCGACCGTTTCGGGATTATCATCGACGATAAGACATTTTTTAGGCATGATTTTCACTCCGTTGGCCCGTGGGCAGCGTGACGGTGAACTGACTGCCCTCGCCCAGCCGGCTGGATACGGTCACAGACCCTCCATGGGCCTCGACGATCCGCCGCACAATGGCCAGTCCAAGACCCAGCCCGCCCACTTCCCGTGTCATATACTCCGCGACCTGATAGAAGCTATCAAATATTTTAGGCAATTTATCTTCCGGGATCCCGATGCCCGTGTCGGCAAAAGTCACCACGAGCTTTTCCCCGTGAATCTTCATGTGGACCTTGACGGTGCCGCCCTTTTTGTTGAAATAGACGGCATTAAGCAAAAGGTGCTTGAAGGCCGTGCTGAGGAGTTGAGCGTCTCCCTCGATGGACTCGACGCCTTCGTCCGCCGAAAATTCTACGGAAACCTCGCGCTTCTCCCATTCGGGCTTGAATTTTTGGATCAGTTCTTTGATTAGGATCTTGGGCTCGATGGGCAATTGATACGAGTTGCCGTTCTCCTGACGGAGGTCCGCGAAAAAAAGCATGTTTTCCACCACGTTCCACACTTCGGTGACATGCGCGCGCAAAGATTTCATCACGGGCGCCAGAGTCCGATTGGAGGGATCGGATTCGATCTCATCGAGAGCGAAGAAAACGGAGATAAACGGGGTCCGGAGTTCATGGCTAAGGCGGGACAGGAAGGATTCCTTCAGCTTCTCCACTTTCTGGAGCTCGGCATAGGCGGCCTGGAGCTCCTGGCGCAGAATTTTCTCGCGGTCCAGCTCGTCCGACAATCGCCGCTTTTCAAAGCAGCGCTGCACGACGGACAGCAGAAGGGCGTTATCAAACGGTTTGATGAGATAGTCGTACGCCCCGTTCTTGAGAGTCGGGATCGCCGTTTCCAGGGACGGGAAGCCCGTCATGATGACCACGTCGGTCTGCGGGGATTCTTCTTTGATGGCCTTCAGCAGCCGGGGCCCGTCGCAACCGCCCGGCATCATGATGTCGGTGAGGACAAAATCAAACTTCTGCTCATGAAGCGCTTTGATGGCTTCGTCGCCGTTGACGGCGGTCGCGACCGTATATCCGGAACTTGTTAAAGCCCGGCGGCAGACTTCACGGATCGGGAACTCATCATCCACGACCAGAATGCGTCCTTCCACCCGACGTAGCTATCATCGATCCGGGACGGACACAAGGAAACGAAATGTTAACGACTTGGGCTCAGGAAGCGCCCGGGAGAACGCGGATGGGAAGGACGATAGTCTGCAGACCGTCAAATTGCAAGCGGCTCTGGAGAGCGGTCGCGGTCTCGTTGTGGAGGAGGCGCTGGTACCAGTGCTCCTCGCGAAAAATCAGTTTCCCGGTAAAGACAATGCTCCTCGGAAATTCCCTGGAAATCTCCTTGCAGAGGGCCTCCAGAGCTTCGACCGATTCGGTGGCGATGGCCATGCGGTAGTCCGCGACCAGCCCCTGCATGCGGCACCATTGCACATACTTCTCCAAATTGGAGCGTGTTTCCGCCTCAAGGTGAGCCATATCTTCAGTCCCTTTAAAGTTTCCGGAATCAACCACCCCAACGGAAATGAAAATATAGTTCTTGATGTACCCCGGCATCAATCGCTGAATGGAGAGGATTTGATGCAGGCCAAAACCGGAGAACCTCTGGACGGTCAGGATCGCGGTCGGAGCGTTTTTGTCGAGCGGTCCTGAAGGCGGAATCGGCGCGGCCGGCAGCGGCGTCGCTTGCAGAATTTTGTCGAGGTCATGGAAGCCGGCCGACACGTTTCGATAGTGCCGCCGCACGCGGAAGCAAAGGGCGATGGTGGCGGTCGTAATGAGGACCGTCATCCAGCCGCCTTCCGCGAACTTCTCATATAGCGTCACAAAAAGGATGCAGAGGCACATCACCAGGCCGGTCCCGTGGATGCAGAGCTGGCTTTTCCAGCGCGGCTCTTTGGCGCGATCCTTGATCCAGTGGCGGGACATACCGAGTTCGGTGAGCGTGAAGGTGAGGAACACGTTGATCGAGTACATGACCACGAGCGTCGTGATGTTGCCATGCGTATAGAGGAGCGTCGCCGTGGCGGACAGGCCCATAATGTAGATGCCGTTGTGGGTCACCAGGCGGTTGGACAACTGGGAAAACCGGTGCGGCATCCAGGAATCAATCGCCATATTGGCAAGTACGCGCGGG
>Ga0182027_10002867_pt1 | contig 27699 bp, 21 predicted proteins | sample 712E1DmetaG_FD_121300 | JGI IMG/M metagenome (GOLD analysis project Ga0182027, IMG submission 121300) | Permafrost microbial communities from Stordalen Mire, Sweden - 712E1D metaG (Illumina Assembly) | ecosystem: Environmental > Terrestrial > Soil > Wetlands > Permafrost | place: Sweden...
CCGCTCTGCCAGATCTTGGCCGCGATCAGGCCCGCCTCGCGATGGACGAGCAGGTTCCACGGCTTACTCAGGTCCAGACCTTGCGGAGCATGGTCCCAGGTCGAGAAGTCGGTCAAGGCTACCCAGTCGGCCGCGAGACCGATGCTCAGCTTGTTAGGTGTTTGCCCGGAGATCTTGCCCTGGACCAGCATGTCCACCGGATCGGGGTCTCTCCCGGGGACGTCGAGTTGAGCCGTCGTGCTCGCGGAGCTGGCGGTCAGGTAGGCGAAGCCGGGGCTCACCCCACCATCGGTCCCCTGCCAGGCAAAGCCGCTGTCGGACACGCCCCACCCAGAGGACTCGAGCCGCTGGAAGGTGTCGGACATTGTGCACGAGCGCCCATACGTACTCGGGTCCGTCGGGGTTGGAATCGATGGCGCGCTGACGGCCACGGGTGCCGGCAACACGACAGATGGCGATGCGGCCGCACTTGGATACGGCAGCTGGGCCGAGATCATGAACGCAGCGACCAAGGCCATGCCGCCCCGAACGGTCCTCCCCACGGAATCCTCCTCTACCTCTGCCCGGCTCGCGCGGTCATCTCCACACTCGGCCGAGAATGGATCTTGAATTCGATCGGGCCGTGAACCCCGCCCACGTAATGCCCTATGCCCTAGTCGGACGAGGCCGGGAAGCCCCGCTCGCCCGTGGGCTGCTCGGTCTGGTGCGTGGTGCCCCCTGGTTGGAATTGCCCCCGTTTGACAGACATCGGATGACGGCGAACCCGGCGACATCGCGAGTCGCGGTCAAGACCAGCACTGAGCCCAAGATCGATGGAGCGAGCCACCAGAAACGTGGGACGACCGATAGCGCAGCTGTTCTTCGACCCCCCTGGCCGAAGTCGTTCGACTGGAACGATCGTCCTCGAAGCTTAGCCGGAAGTGGCGGTGCGTCTTACTAGCTGGTCTGCGCAACCCGAAATCCCACCTCGCCGTCGGGCTCTGATTGCGCACCAATCGTATCAGCCTGGAGAGGCTCACCGTTGTCGGTTGTCCGACAGACCAACGCGACGGCACCTGTGAACTTGGGTTGAGCGGCGATCTGGGAATGCCCCCCACAACAGGCGCGTCCCGCAGCCTCGAACCCGTCTGGAAGCCGTCGCCACCGTTTGGCCGCTGCCTTTGTCGCAGACCACGACGCTGCTGGGAGTACGGCGTGCACCAGGGCCAGGATCGCCCGAGCCCTACCCGCGACTCGGCGCACGGCAGGCGCACCTACCTGATTGGCGAGGGCCAGAGGGCTAGAGCCTCAGACCTGGCTACTGCCTCGCGACGGGCCTCATGGGGAAGACGCCGATGACGGCGGGGCTGGTGGGGTCGAGTAGCAGCTCGCAGCCGACTTCGCCTGACTTGATCAGTTCGCCCAGGAAGCCGGCTTCGCGCTCTGGGAGGCCGACGAAGAGCTTGCCCTTGTCGATCGTCACGGGGCTCACCTCGTCCTCTATGCCCTCGATCAGGAAGCGGCGGCGAAGCTCGTGGACGGGCACGTAGGGACGGCTCTTGATGAAGCGGCGCATCTGGGCGAGAGTGCAGCCCGCCTTTGGGCCGGCCGGCTCATCGCCGTCAACCGGTTGAGGCTGGACCGGCAGGACCGGCAGGGCCTGTGCCGGCTGGCGGCGTGGCGACTGGCTGTTTGGGCGTAGCCCTCCCTGGCCGTTGGGACGCGGCCCGCTCTGGCGGTTGCCGCTGCCGGATGGACGAACCCCGTTGGTGGAGGGCGCGATCAGCGGAGCGGGTGCGACAGCGCTGTCCGGAACCACTCGATCCATCGGCGGCTGAGGCGAGTCCGAATCCGGAGCCACCGGAGCGACGCCCGGGGCGCCACCTGGCCCCGGCGCTACGCCCGGGCCAGCGACGGCTCCGCCGCCGGCGCCGCCTGCGGCTCCGCCGCCGGCGCCGCCTGCGGCTACGCCGCCGGCGCCGCGCCCGCGGCCATGTCGTCTGGGGCTCATCGCCGGTCGATCAGTTCCGCGCCGATGCCAGCTCGACGGCCTCGGCAGGCGCGGTGCCCGCCAGTACCTTCTCGGCGTAGCGCTCGGCGAAGCTGCTGGCGGCCTGTTCGGGCACGATGGCCTTGATCGAGTCCTGGTCCAGCCCGTAGCCGTACTTGATGGCGGCGATGTTCTCTTCGATGTACTTCTTGGGCAGCGCCTCGGTGAGGTGCTGGTCGGTGAAGTCGACGTCGCAAACGCATAGCAGCCGGCCCAGGGCGATCATGTTGCCGAAGAGGTCGCGGCCGAACTTGTCGACGCCGAGCTGCATGAACGGGATCTCCTCGCCCTTCTCGCCAGGCCTCATGAGGTCGCAGTCGGCGATCACGTAGTCCGTGCTGAGGTGAGTCGGCCCACGGTCCGCCAGGCGCACGACCACGTCGGCGCATTCGACCACGAAATTGGAGATCGGTTCGCGATCGTATGAAAGGAACGCCTCGCTCATGCCGCCTCGTACCGACGAGTCGTAGTCGTAGAGAAGCGTCACCTCATAACCCATCACCGCCAGGAGGCTGGCCATGGTATTGCCGATGACTTTGACGCCCTGTCCTCCGACGCCGTCGATGACTATGGTTTTGGCTGGCATCGATTCTCCCTGCTGCCGACTACTCGCCGTTCCGCGAAGACTTCGTCGCCGCAGGTGACGAAGTCGCAAGGTCGCCCTCGGACTTGGCACTGCCGGAGGCCGGCGTGGGGACGGGCGACCCCTTGACGATGCCGAGCTGGTGCGACTCGAGGCGCGTCGAGCCTGGAGGAGCGGCCTTGTACTCGGTCCGGTAGTTCTGGAGCATGTCGTTGGCGCTGGCGAAACCGATCCGCCGGCCGTTGTTCTCGATGCACTGGCTGGCGACGTCGACGAAGGCGAAGCCGGGCCACTGGATCGCTTCCTTGATCGCCTTGCGCATCGGACCCTGGTGATACACGGTCGTCTTGGCGTAGTAGGCGTTCGGGTTGGTGTTGACCAGCCCTTGCAGGTTGATCGGCGAGTAGCCTGCCCCGGCGGGCGACGAGATGGTGCTCGTGCCCTTCGGCGTGGTCGGCCCTGTCTGGCCGCCGGTCAGGCCGTAGATCTCGTTGTTGTTGCAGACAACGGTGACGTTGGCGTTGCGGCGGATTGTGTGCAGGAGGTGGTTCCCGCCGATCGAGGCCGTGTCGCCGTCGCCCGAGACAACGATGACGTTGAGTTCGGGCCGGACCAGCTTGACCGCCTCCGCCACCGGCAGCGTCCGACCGTGGAGCGTGTACACGGACTCGAAGTTCATGTAGGCGCCCATTCGGCCGGTGCAGCCGATCCCGGTTATCAGGACAGTGTTGTTCTTGTCGAGGCCGAGCTCGTCCATCACGGCAGCGAGCTGCTGCATGATCAGGCCGATCCCGCACCCGGGACACCAGATCGTGGGGAAGAGATCGGTCTTCAGCTTGTCCTTGACGGCCATGGCGATGAAACCTCTTCGGGGACGCTGGTCAGCGACTGGCGGCGGCGCGGCTGGCGGCCGGCGCGGGCTCTGCGGGAAGCATGCCGATGGCATCGAGGCCCTCGCGGATCGCCTCGAGACTCATTCGGCCGCCCAGCAAAGGGACGCGCTCCACGCGTCGCAGGAGCATCCGCTCCACGACGTTGGCGTACTGCCCGTCGCTGCCTTCGATGACGATGATCTTCTTGTAGCGGGCCGCGATCTCGGTCAACTCCTTGTCCAGGGTGGGCCAGATGCGGATTGGGCGGAACAGCGCGAAATGGGCGGCCAGCGGTTGGGCGATGCGCCGGGTGATGCCGAAGGCGACCACCAGCGTGTCGGAGTCCTTGTTCCAGCCGTATTCGTGGAAGTTGTAGCGCTCGGCCACTTTGAGGCGGTGGTCGCGCGACTCGTAGTACTGCCGGATGAACTCGTCCGCATCGGCCGTGGCGGGCTCGCCGTCGGGGTAAGTGGCAACGCCGGAGAAGAGGCGCTCGCCGCCCGAGGCCAGCGGCTGGAGGGTCCGCGGCACGACGGGCACGTCGATCGTGTCCAGATCGGCGACTTCGTTGAGATGGCCGAGGAACGCGTCCGACATGAGGATGACCGGGCTGCGGCTCTCCTCCGCGGCGTTGAAGGCGTGGATCGTGTACTCGTAGCACTCGGCCACGGTCGACGGGTAGAAGACGATGCTGGTGTAGTCGCCGGTCGAGCCGTAGCGAGCCTGGTTGAGGTCGCCCTGGCCCGGCATGGTGGGCATGCCGGTCGCCGGCCCCACGCGCATCACGTTCACGATCACGCACGGGATGCCGACCTTGTGGCCGTAGCCGATCGCTTCTTGCATCAGGCTGAAGCCCGGCCCGGAAGTCGCGGTGAACGACTTGGCGCCCGCCAGGCTGCCGCCCAGGATGGCGTTGGCGCTGGCGATCTCGTCCTCTTCCTGGATGAAGCGGAACTCGGGATGGTGCGCGGCATAGACCGAGGCCTGGGCCAGGATCTCAGACGACGGACTGATGGGATAGCCCGCGAAGAAGCTCGCTCCGGCCTTGACGGCGCCGAGCATGACGGCCTCGTTGCCCTGGACGAGTCGCTTGGTCATCGGTATTCCCTGTCCGATCAGGTCGGGTTGTCGCGGTCGACGTCGGAGGCGCTCTCCGTGTCGGTCAGACCGCGATGTGGGTCGGTGCCGGCGACGGCCGGTCCTCGGGCCGCGTCGGGGATGTGCGGCGTCGTCTTCACTTTGGCGGACGCGGCTTCCTCGGCCTGCTCGGCGGCCGGCAGCCTGCCGTTTGCGTCGCGCTTCGGCAGAACCTCGATGGCGAGGTCCGGGCAGTAGCGCTCGCACAGGCCGCAACGGATGCAGTCGGTGGCCTCGATGATGGCGTCGTGAGTCAGGACGAGGCTGTCCTTGGGGCAGATCTCGACGCAGATGTTGCAGCGCTTGCACCACTCATCGACCCACCGGATGTTGACGAAGTCAACGATCGTGGGGGCGCGGTGGACTCGTCTTTCGGCGGCGTATGGAATGGTCGTGGCTGATTCTCCAGAGTCGGTCGATGCCCGGCTGGGGTTCGGCTGGTGAAGTTTACGGGAATTGTGCAGTCGAGCGCTTGCAGCCAGCCATCCGACTCGGTGGACGGTCCCGGGCCGCGGCCCTACTGGACCCGCAGGATCGTCTTGGCCTTGGACCAGTGGCGCTCGAGCTGGTAGTAGTCGCGTTCCGGCGGGGCGAATATGTGGACGATCACGGCGCCGAAGTCGACCAGCGTCCAGTGCGAGTTCGAGCCGCCTTCACGCCCGATCGGCCGGACGCCCTCGTCGCGCAGCTTGTCGGTGATGCCGTCGCCGATGGCGCCCAGCTGCCGCTCCGAACCGCCCGAGCAGATGACGAAGTAGTCCGCCATCGAAGTCAGCTCCGAGACGTCGAGCAGCACGATATCGGCGGCCTTCTTGTCCTCGGCGGCGTCGACGATCTTGCGGGCGACCTCGAGCGCGCTGAGGCGGGCGCCGCGCTCGCGCAGCGATTCCTCGATCGGCGGCTCGGACTCGACCTCTTCCGCGCCGGCCTCCGCCTCGACGGCGGCCTCGAGGGCATCGGCCAGCGCGTCCTCACTCGGCGCCGGCTTGCGGCGGCGCGGCAGGCCGTCGGGGCTGGGCATAGTCTCGGTCGATGAGTCGGTCACGTCAGGCGGTCCTCCGGGGGTTGTCGGAACGATACAGCCGATGGTCGCGCATGTACGCCTCCACGGCCGGCGGTACGAGGTAGCGGATCGAGCGGCCCTGGGCCGCGCGGTCGCGCACATCTGAGGCGGAATGGGCGAGTGGCACGGTCTCGATGCACTCGACACGATCGGCGGACGCCGCGCCGCCCGGCAGCATCGCCGCGAGATGAGTGGCGTCGGGGAGCGGCGAGCCGGGCCGCGGCACCACGGCCAGCCGCGTGAGCCCGAGCAGCGCGGCGGGCTCGTGCCAGCCGCTGAGCCCGGCCAACGCTTCGGCCGAGAGGATGAAGTACAGGTCCCGGGCCACTCCCTGCTGAGCCGCCTCGTCGACGAGCTCCCTGAAGGTGTCAACCGTGTACGAGGGGCCGCTGCGTCGCAGCTCGATCTCGGACATGGCGAAGGCCGGGTTGCCGGCAATGGCCAGCGCCACCATCGCGGCCCGGTCGGCCGCCGGCGCCACCTCATCGTCCAGCTTGTGTGGCGGCAGGGCCGCGGGCACGAAGAGGACGCGATCGAGCCGGAGCGCCTCACGCACCTGTTCGGCGATCACGAGATGGCCGTAGTGGATCGGATCGAAGGTGCCGCCCAGGATGCCGACGCGCAAGTCGCCGGGCTCGATCCAGGCGCTCGGGCCGCGCTCCGGCCGGTCCCCGGGCAGCGCGCGATCGTTAGTCGTCGAAGGCGTCACCGATCGTCCCAGTCGTCGGGTTCCCACTCGAGATCGCTCGACCCGATGCGCACCGTCACGCCCGGAACGACGCCCTGGCGGCGCAGCTCCTCATCGATGCCGAGGCGCGCCAGCTCTCGCTGAAACCGCTCGGCGGACTCCTCGATCTCGAAGTTGGTCTGGGCGGCGAGCAACTCGATCTTCTTGCCGCGCACGACGTAGACCCCGTCCTCGAGATCGATGCGGAACGAGTCGCCCACCGATTCGATGCGGTGGACGACGATGCCGGCCGACTCGCGCGGCTCCGCCAGTTCCGCCGCGTCGGGGAGCAGCAACGCCAGGCGGCGTCGCAGTTGCGCAAGCCCTTCGCCGCTGGACGCGGAGATCGCGATGGCCGAGATCCCCTGGGTCTGGCGCGCTTTGGCGAACGCCGGCCAGGCTTCGGCCGCCGCCGGCAGGTCCATCTTTGTGAAGGCCACGATCGTAGGCTTCGCGAGGAGGGCCGGGTCGTGCGCCTCCAGTTCGTCGCGGATGACGTTGAAGCTCCACTCCGGGTCACGGTCCGAGCCATCCACCAGGTGGACCAGGATCCGCGTCCGCTCTACGTGGCGCAGGAAGGCGTGGCCCAGACCCGCTCCCGAGCTGGCGCCCTCGATCAGGCCCGGAACGTCGGCGATGGTCGGGCGGCGCGATTCGTCGCCGCCCACGTCGTCGCCCAGGTCGAGCACGCCGAGGTTCGGCTCGAGCGTGGTGAATGGATAGGCGGCGATCTTGGGCTGTGCCGCGGTCAGGGCGGCGAGCAGGGTCGACTTGCCGGCGTTGGGCAGGCCCACCAGACCGATGTCTGCGATCAGCCGCAGCTCGAGCCGGATCCAGAGTTCCTCGCCGGGCTCGCCCTTCTGAGCGTGGCGCGGCGCCTGGTGCGTGGACGTCGCGAAGTGGACGTTGCCGAGGCCGCCCTTGCCGCCGCGGGCAACCATCAGCGTCTGTTCCGACGCGACCAGGTCGCCGAGCAGCTGGCCGGTCTCGTCCTCGAAGATGCCGGTTCCGGGCGGTACCTTGAGCGTCAGGTCGTCGCCGGCCTTGCCGTGGCACCGCTGTCCCGAACCTCGACCGCCGGGCTCGCCCTTGAAATGATGTGAGGTGCGGTAATCGCGCAGGCTGGTCTCGCCCGGGTCAACGGTCAGATAGATGGAGCCGCCGCGGCCACCGTCACCGCCGTCGGGACCGCCCCGCGGCACGTGGGCTTCATGACGGAACGTGGCCGCGCCGTCACCGCCGTTACCGGCACGCACGAGAATTCGGACTCGATCGAGAAACATGGCTCAATTCTCGCACGCTACTCGTGCGCGGCCGGTTCGGGAGAGAGCCGCCGCGGCCTCAGCGGGTCGCGACAGTTCGGCCCCGGCACCGTGGCCCCAAGAGTTCGGCCTCCCGGCACCGTGGCCCCAAGAGTTCGGCCTCCCGGCCGAACTCTTAAAGCCAAGCCGGAACGGCTTGGCTATTGATCCAGGGACTTGGTGAGTGTGGCCAGGAACTGGACGTTGCTGTCCGTCTTGACCAGGCGGTTGAGCAGCAGCTCGATGCCTTCGTTGGTGCCAACTGCGGAGAGCATTCGGCGCATCGTCCAGACCATCTTGAGAACCGGCTCCTCGAGGAGCAGCTCCTCGCGGCGGGTGCCGGAGCGCTGGACGTCGATGGCCGGGAAGATGCGCTTCTCGGCGAGCTTGCGGTCGAGGATGAGCTCGCTGTTGCCGGTGCCCTTGAACTCCTCGTAGATCACGTCATCCATGCGCGAGCCGGTGTCGACCAGGCACGTGCCGATGATCGTGAGCGAGCCACCCTCTTCGATGTTTCGGGCGGCACCGAAGAAGCGCTTCGGCGGGTAGAGGGCGATCGGATCGAGTCCGCCCGAAAGGGTTCGACCCGAAGGCGGCAACGCAAGGTTGTACGCGCGCGCGAGCCGGGTGATCGAGTCGAGCAGGATGACGACGTCGCGGCCGGTCTCGACCTGGCGCTTGGCGATCTCGAGGGCCATCTCGGCGACGTGGGTGTGGTTCTCGGTGGGCTCGTCGAAGGTCGAGCTGATGACCTCGCCCTTGACCGAGCGACGCATGTCCGTAACTTCCTCGGGCCGCTCGCCGATAAGCGCGACCATCAGCAGCATCTCGGGGTAGTTGGTGCTGATGCCGTTGGCGATGTGCTTGAGGAGCATCGTCTTGCCGGCCTTCGGCGGGCTGACGATGAGTGCGCGTTGACCCTTGCCGATCGGGTTGACCAGGTTGATCAGGCGCTGGCTGAGGTTCTTCGGGTCGGTTTCGAGGTTGATCAGGACGTCGGGGTGGACCGGCGTCAGGTCCCCGAACTGGGGTCGGCGGCGAGCCGTCTCGGGGTCGACGCCGTTGACCCGGTCGACGCGGATCATGCCCCAGTACTTCTCGCCCTCACGCGGCGCCCGCACCGAGCCGCTGATCCGATCGCCGATACGCAGCCCGAAGCGACGAACCTGGGTGGACGAAACGTAAACGTCATCCGGAGTCGGCATCAGGCCGTGGCGGCGCATGAATCCAAACCCGTCCTCGACGATATCGAGGATGCCGGTGGCGTAGGCGTGACCGGCCAGCTCGCTCTGTCGGACCAGGATCTGGTCGACGAGCTCTTCCTTGGCGGCGACGCCCTCCGCCATCTCCAACTCGCGGCCGACGGTCTGGAGTTCGTTGACGCTCATCCCGCGCAGCTCGTTGATGTCGAGATCGCGCGAGTCGCCGTCCTGGAAATCGTCGTACTCGGCCATTGGCGCGCGACCGGCGGGGCGTCGGCGAGGGCGGCGATTGCGGGAACGCGGGTCGGGACCGTTGGCAGGCATAGGGGCGGAACTCATGTGGGAAAGGTGCCGTGCGGCTTTTCGCGCGGAATCGGTCCGCAGCGGATGTGCACGGTCGGGGCGACGGCGAGAATACTCGGCCCTGCGGGTGGCGTCAATCAACATATCTCGTAAGCCCGCGCGCACGAGGCCGCTCAGCCGCAGCGACGATCGGTCTCAGGCTTCTCCGACTCCGTCTGGCGGTCGGCGCCCTGCGCCGATCTACGGCCGCAACGTGCCGAAGAAAACCTGCCAGGCCAGGAGCGACTTCGCGACAAGGCTGAAGAGCATGTAGGCGCGGTCGCCGTAGAGGTAGTCGCGCCAGCGGCCGAGCTTTCGGTACTGCAGGACCATAATCGGACTGCCGGTAGTGCCTTTGTGACCACCCCGGGCCCGCCGAGAACACGAACAACGGCCCTGAGCGACGAGTGCGTGGCGTCGTAGCTTTTGGGCCTGACCCCAACGGGTGTTGCCCACACCCAAAGAACGCTCGCCCAGAGCGAAGCCCGGAGACCCATGTGAGTCCGACTCCGACCCAGACCGAAGACGACGTCGCAGTCATTGCGAAGCGCTGGAAGGACAAGCGGGGCAGCCTGATCATGGCCCTGCACGCCCTCCAGGACCGCTATGGCTACGTTCCCCGAGAAGCCGCCATGAACCTTGGCGAGCAGATGAATGTGCCGCTGGCCCGGATCTACGAAGTCCTGACCTTCTACAACTACTTCCGACTCAAGTCGCCGGGCAAGCACGTGGTATCGGTCTGCATGGGCACGGCCTGCTATCTGAAGGGTGCGCCCCAACTGCTCAGCCAGGCCTCGGACGCCCTCGGCATCGCTCCCGGCGAGACATCCGAAGACGGGGAGTACCACCTGCAGGTCGTCAGGTGCGTCGGCTGCTGCGGCCTCGCGCCGGTCGCGACCGTCAACGGAGAACTCCTGGCCAAGGTGACCGGCGAGTCGCTGGCCGCCCACCTGCCTTCACCATCCGTGTCCAACGACGGGAAGGCGTGACATGGCGCGCATGACCTTTGCCGATCTCGCGGCCCGAGCGCAAGCCCGGCCTGCGGTAGCGAACCAGCCGATCATCAGAGTCGGGATGAGCACCTGCGGCATAGCCGCCGGCGCCGACCCCGTGTTCGCCGCGCTGAATGCCGCGGTGAAGGACCGCTCGCTCGATTGGCGCGTCCGTCGAACGGGATGCGCGGGCATGTGCAGCATGGAGCCTCTCGTCGAAGTGACCCTGCCGGGCCAGCCCGCCGTGATGTTCGGCGGCGTCACACCCGAATTCGCCACTCAGATCGTCGTCGATTGCGCCGCCGGCAAGCCACTCCCCGCCGAGAATCGCGTCCCGAGCCTGGCCGAGTTGGCCCGCGTGGCCGGCGATCCTGTGCCGGCGGCAGGCGAAGACGCGCCACGGCAGTACCGGATCGTCATGCGCAACTGCGGCGTGATCGATCCGGAGGAGATCGACGAATACATCGACCGGGGTGGATACCAGGCTCTGGGCAAGGTCCTGTCGTCGATGACGCCGGAGCAGGTCATCGGCGAGCTCAAGACCGCCGGTCTGCGAGGTCGCGGCGGCGCCGGCTTTCCGGCCTGGCTCAAATGGAACCTGACCCGCGAGTCGAAGGGCGACGAGCACATCATCGTCTGCAACGGCGATGAAGGAGATCCAGGCGCCTACATGGACCGCAGTGTTCTCGAAGGCGATCCCCACGCCGTTCTCGAGGGCATGATCATCGGCGGCTTCGTGATCGGCGCGACGACGGGTTTCTTCTACATCCGAGCCGAGTACCCCCTCGCCATCCAGCGCATCGAGAAGGCCATCCGCCAGGCCAAGGCCGCCGGACTGCTGGGCAAGAACATCCTCGGCACCGAATTCAGCTTCACCGTCGAGGTCCGGCTGGGCGCCGGCGCGTTCGTTTGCGGCGAAGAGACCGCATTGATCGCGTCGCTCGAAGGCCAGCGTGGCACGCCCCGACCTCGGCCGCCCTACCCGTCCGTCAAGGGCCTGTGGGGCCAGCCTACGATGATCAACAACGTCGAGTCTCTGGCCAACCTGTCCCAGATCGTCGCCCGGGGTGGAGAGTGGTTCTCGACGATCGGCGTGGGCCGCTCGACGGGCACGAAGGTCTTCGCCGTGACCGGCAAGGTCAAGAACGCCGGCCTCGTCGAGATCCCGATGGGCATGACCCTGCGGGAGGTGGTCGAAGGCATTTGCGGCGGCACCAGCTCGGGCGGCCCGATCAAGGCCGTCCAGACGGGCGGCCCTTCGGGCGGCCTCATCCCGGCCACCGAGCTCGACACGCCAATCACCTACGAACACCTTCAGAAGCTCGGCTCGTATATGGGTTCGGGCGGAATGATGGTCATGGACGAGAGCGACGATCTCGTGGAGCTGTCCCGGTTCTACCTCGGCTTCTGCGTCGACGAGTCCTGCGGGAAGTGCGCCCCCTGCCGCATCGGCGGAACTCAGATGCTGCGTCTGCTCGACAGGATTGCCGACGGCAAGGGAACGACCGCGGACGTAGCCACGATCAAACGACTGGCCAGGGCCATGCAAAGAGCCTCGCTATGTGGTTTGGGGCAAGGCGCACCGAGCCCCATCCTCTCGGCCCTTCGCTACTTCGAATCAGAGTTTGCGGACCGTCTGGTCCCGGAAGCCAATTGAGCGTGCCACCCGTGACCGACAAGATCCAAGCCACGATCAACAACCTTCCCGTAGAGGTCCCGGCCGGCGCGACCATCCTCGACGCGGCACGCCAGGTCTCTGTTCGCATCCCGACGCTGTGCAAGCACCCCGACCTCGATGCCACCGCTGCTTGCGGCATCTGCATCGTCCGCATCAAAGGCTCCAACAAGATGCTGCGTGCCTGCTGCACGCCGCTCGAGCCCGACATGGACATCACAACCGAAGACCCGGAGATCATCCAGGTCCGCCGGACAGTGGTTGAGATGATCCTGTCGCGTCACCCCAACGAGTGCCTGACCTGCGGCCGAAACCAGAACTGCGAGCTGCAGACGATCGCCGCCGACTTCGGCCTCCGCGAGATCTGCCTCGACAGCATCGTGCCCGACCTGCCGATCGACGAGTCGACGCATGCCATCACGCTCGACCCACGCAAGTGCATCACCTGCGGCCGCTGCATCCAGGTCTGCCAGCAGATACAGGACGTGTGGGCTCTGACGTTCCTGCAGCGGGGCATCGACACCCGCATCGCGGCTGCCGGCGACATCAGTCTGGCCGACTCACCGTGCGTTCGGTGCGGTCAGTGCTCGGCCCATTGCCCGACCGGCGCCATCGTCGAGTACGATGAGACACAGGAAGTCTGGGACAAGCTTCTCGACCCGGACGCGTTCTGCGTCGCCCAGCTGGCCCCGGCGGTCCGCGTCGCCATCGGCGAGGCCTTCGGCTTCCCTGTCGGGACCAACCTCACGGGCAAGACCTACGCGGCGCTGCGCCGAATGGGTTTCGACGCCGTCTTCGACACGAACTTCGGGGCCGACCTCACGATCATGGAAGAAGCCCACGAGTTCGTTCAGCGCTTCAGCGATCCTGACGCGGTACTGCCGCTGATCACGACCTGCTGCCCGTCGTGGGTGGACTTCATGGAGAAGTTCCACGACGACATGATCCCCCACTTCAGCTCGTGCAAGTCGCCGCAAGCGATGGTCGGGGCCCTGGCAAAGACCTACTACGCCGAGAAGATGGGGCTCGATCCCGCCAAGATCTACGTGGTCTCGGTCATGCCGTGCACGGCCAAGAAGTTCGAGATCATCCGGTCCAAGGAGATGCGTTCGTCCGGGTTCCAGGACGTCGACACGTCGCTGACCACGCGCGAGCTGGCCCGGATGATCAAGCAGTCCGGCATCAACTTCAAAGCCCTGGCCGAAGAGCAGCCCGACCACATGCTCGGTGCCTACACCGGCGCCGGGACGATCTTCGGCGCGACTGGTGGCGTCATGGAGGCGGCCCTCCGAACCTCGCATTTCCTGCTCACCGGCGAGAACCCGGAGCGCCTGGACTTCCAGAAGACGCGCGGCCTCGACGGCGTGAAGGAGGGCACGGCGATCATCGCGGGTCACGAGATCCGCTTCGCCGTAGCCCACGGGCTGGGCAACGTCGAGACGGTCCTGACTCGGGTCCGCGAAGCGCGCGACGCCGGAACCGAGCCGCCGTACCACTTCATCGAAGTCATGGCCTGCCCCGGCGGCTGCGTCGGAGGCGGCGGGCAGCCATACGGCGTAACCGACAAGCTCCGTGCCAAGAGGGCCGCGGGCCTGTATCAAGACGACCAGGCCGGGCTCTGGCGCTGCTCACACGAGAACCCATATATCCAGAAGCTGTACGCAGACTTCCTGGGCCAGCCGGGTGGCGAGAAGTCGGAGCACCTGCTCCATACGAGCTACCGAACGCGCAAGACCTACCGCCGCTAGGGGCTTGACCGGCGCGTCGACAACTCAGCCAGCCTCGAGCTCCCCGACCGAGACCGGCCGTCGCGAAGACCAGCTCGCGCCGGCGCTCGCCAGGGCGACACACGCGATCGCCGCGAGATCCGGGGTACGAAGCACCTGGCCCAGCGCGAAGAAGCCGACGGCCGTGGCGATGGCCGGTTCGAGGCTCATCAGGACCCCGAACGTCGACGCCGACATCCGGCGCAGCGCCGCGATCTCGGTCGTGTAGGGAATGGCGCTGTTGAAGAGGCCGATCACGACGCCCCCCGCCAGCGCGGCGGGAGCAACGAGCAGCGGCCGAACGTCGGAGAGCGCGAGGGTCGGCGGCACGATCAACGCGGTCGCGACGAGCATCGCCAGGGTCAAGCCCCGGCCGTCCGGCCAGTGCCGGGCCACCTTGCCTGCGACGCCGATGTAGATGGCCCAGCACAGCCCCGAAGCGGCCGCCGCGACCACGCCGAGCGCGTCGTCGGCGGTGAGCCGGCCGCCGGCAAGTACATAGATCCCGGCCGCGGCCAGACCCACCCAGACCAGATCGAGAGCGCGGCGCGAACCCAGGACGGCCACGGCCAGCGGACCCCAGAACTCGATCGTGACCGCCACGCCGATCGGGATCCGCGACAGCGACACGAAGAAGAGCGAGTTCATGGTCGCCAGGACGAGCCCCAGTGCCACGCAGCTGATCAGGGCCGCCCGTGAGGCGCCACGGATCCGGGGCGGCCGCAGCAACAGGAGCAGGGCCGCGCCGAAGATGATGCGCATCGAAACAGCCGGGAGCGGCCCGTAGTCGCGCACCAGCACTGTGGCGAGGCCCCCGCCGCATTGCACGGAAATGGACCCGATCAGGATCAGCAGCTCGGGCGCGATGCTCACCAGGCGGCCCGTGGCGCGGGCATCGGACGCAGACGAACCCGCGGCCATGTCGGAGACGCGGGCGATCGGCTAGGAGCTCTTGCCGGCCGCCGCCTGGCGAGCGGATTCCCAGTCCTTCTTGAACTGGACGATGCCCTTGTCGGTCAGCGGGTGGTGGATCATCTGCTGCAGGATCTTGAATGGCAGCGTGGCGATGTGCGAGCCGGCCATCGCCGCCTGGGTGACGTGCAGCGGGTTGCGGATCGAGGCCGCCAGAACCTCGGTCTCGATGTCAAAGAGCGAGAAGACTTCGGCCAGCTCGCGGATGACCGTCATGCCGTCCTGGTTGATGTCGTCGAGCCTGCCGACGAAAGGCGACACGATGCTTGCACCGGCCTTGGCCGCAAGGAGACCCTGATTCGTACTGAAGATCAGGGTGCAGTTGGTCTTGATGCCCTCGTCGGCGAAGCGCGAGATGGCCTCGAGGCCGTTCTCGCTCATCGCGACCTTGACGACGATGTTCGGGGCAAGCTTGGCGAAGTGGCGACCCTCTTCGAGCATTCCGTCGACATCGTCGGAGATGACCTCGGCCGAAACCGGCCCGGGCGTGATCTTGCAGATCTCCTGGAGGATGGCGTCGTACGACCCGCCGACCTTGGCATAGAGGCTGGGGTTGGTGGTGACGCCGTCTAGGACGCCCCATCGGGCGGCGGTCTTGATCTCTTCGATCTCGGCGGTGTCGAGAAAGATCTTCATCGGGCAGCTCCTGGCTCGCTGGGACGGGCCTGGGCCGTATGACTCGAGCCGGCGCTCGTCGCCCGCCCGCAGGGAACCTCCCCCGCAGGGAACCTCGTCCTCAAACTGGATCGTACCATCGCTGCCGGTCGCCATCGACGAGCGGCTGAGATCGACTCGGAAAACGAGGAAGTCAGGGCCGGGTGCCCCTCATGAGCCCCCTCACTCGCCCATGCCCTGACTTCCCGATATCGTGAGGTCGCCGCCTCAACCCGAGCCTCAGCTCACGCCGGTCGACCTCACTCGTTTCTAGGTTGCCGCGCATCTTCTAAAGGAAAAGACGCACGAGAGGGCGGAAAGGTTCGTTCCTCTGAGAAGTTGCGAATTCCGAGCGAGATTCGCCTTCGGAAGTCCTGAACCTCGGTCTTTGTCGCCTCCACGACTCAGTGCCGGACCCGCTCCGATGTGGCCTGAGTATCGCCCCGAGGGTCGATGAGTACCTCCGCAGGAATACCGATTTATCCCGGTTGCGGCTACGTACTCGGGTCGTCTTCTGCCAGATTCGGGATGGCCCGGCCGGCAATTGCGACGGCCTCGACTCGGTTGGCAGCGCCAAGCTTGGCCAGGATGTTCCCGACGTGAGTGGCAACCGTCTTCTGCCCGACGAACAGGCGGGCGGCTATCTCCCGGTTCGTCCGCCCGGCAGCGATGAGGCGAAGCACCTCGAGCTCCCGGCGCGTCAAGCCCAACCCGGCTCCAGGCTCCCTCGAGGCGGCCGGCGGAGACTCTTCGAGCTCGATCCGGGCCCGCTCTGCGAGGCTCTCGATTTCTCGGACCAGTGGCGCGATACGGAGCTCGCGAGCGACCGCCAGCGCCCCGCGCAGGGCCGCGACCGCGGCCGCCCGAGCGCCGCCGGCGCCGAGCACGGCCTCGGCAAAACGGTACCGAGCTTCCGCCAGAGCCTGGGGAGGCCCATTACGCTGACAAACCTCGATCGTCTGCGCCCAGACCTCGGGATCGCTCCTGCCGCGAACCCTGGTCAGATGCCCGGCCGCGAGGGCAATCTGTACATCGATCCTGGTCCGTGAGAACCTCTCAGGAAGGGCAAGCGAGGTGAGGAGGCCGTACAGGGCCGTCGCATGCCGCTCGCACTCCAGGGCCGACCGCTCGTCGCGGTGAAGCCGCGCGATGGCGGCCAACTCAGCCTCTCCCCGAATTCCATGGACAAAGATCTCGGGGAGCTCCTGCGAGTAGGTCGTCTTCCCTGACGCGCGAACGGCAACCTCGCGCACCATGCTCCACTGCCCCTGAACGATGGCCGCCTCCATCTCCTCATACTCGGACGGCGTGCCCAGGGTCGGTTCCCCCAGCGCCCCAAAAGCCGGGAGCATGGCGAGAGCCTCGAGCGCCACGTCCAGGTCTCGACGCTCCACTGCGAGCCTCAAGAGGCTGGTCGCCAGGTAGATGCCGTTCAGCGGGTTCAGCAACCGCTCTCTCGCTTCATGGGCCAGTTGCTCGGCCTCGTCGAACCGGCCGAGCATGGCCAGGCAATCAATCAGATTCATCATGATCAGGAGGCCGAGCGAACGGCCAACTCCCAGCTGTCTGGCCTTGGCGAGCGCGCGCTCACCGACCACGACCGACTCCTCGTTCCGGCCTCCCATGTCGAGTACGTATGTCATGTTCATCGCGGCCCGGGTCATGAGGAACACGTCACCCAGCTCCTCGGCGATCTCCGCGCCCTGCCGGAGAGACGCCAGGCCTGCCTCGTAATCTTCGGTCGCGGCCACACTGGAGCCCAGTGTTATCAACGCATCGGCGGCTTCTACCCTCGCCTCGGCCGCCCGAGCGAAGATCAGCGCCTCTCGGCTGCGCGCTGCTGCCTCCTCCAACCTCATCGAGAGGAGCAGAAGACGGGCGTGGTCCGCGAAGACCTGGGCCTTGCCCCGGGATGTCGGCAGGTCGGAGACGACCGCGACCGCCTTCTCGATGGTCTCGAGCGCCCGAGCCGGCTGTGCCACCTCCCAGAGGCGCTGGGCGAGCTGCCCCAGAGCCAGGCCCAGGTCCAGAGGATCCGCGTCCGGACCCATCGAGTCGAGCGCTCGGCCGACGAGCCCCGCCGCGCAGTCGACGTCGCCCGCCATGCGCGCAGCGTCGGCTGCCTCTTGCAGCAAGACCGATGTGACCAGCTCCGCGGCGCCATGAGAATCGGCAAGGTCGATGGCCCTCAGGTAGTGCCGGAGCGCCTCGTGATGTGCGTACGATTCCTCCGCGACGCGGGCCGCCTGCACATACGCCGCGAAGGCCAACTCGGCAACGCCCGCCCTGTCCCAGTGGTAGGCCAGTTCCGCCGCCGATGCCGGATCGAGGTGGCGATCCTGATCCCGGGCCGCCAGGGTTTGGGCATAAATGCGGTGAAGCCGCCTGCGCTCGCCGGGCAGCACTTCGTCGTAGACCGCCTCCCGGACGATGGCGTGGCGGAACCTGAAGCGATCCGTGTCCGGCTCGATCATCAGGACGTGGTGGCGAAGCGCCTCGTGGATGGCCCCGGACCCAGAGCGATCGAGTCCGGCCACGCTCGACAGAAGATCGTGGTCGACCGAGCGGCCGGCGATGCAGGCCACCCGTACGATCTGCTGAGCCTCTTCCGACAGTGCCCCGACCTGGCCGAGAGCAACGTCGCGCAGGGTCGGCGAAAGCCTCCGAGCCGCAGGCGGCCCAGCCAGAAGCTCCTCGACGAAGAAGGGGTTGCCGTCCGATCGGGCGTAGATCTCGTCCACCAGCGATGCCGGCGAGGCGCCCCGTATGGCCTCGATCAATGTGGCCGTCTCATCACGGCCGAGTCGCCGCAGCTCGAGCTGATCGATCCGACGGGCTCGCCTTAGCTCGGTCAGGAACTCCATCAGGTCGGCTCGTAGCGGGGCGTCGTCGGTCCGGAGCGTGGCCACAACCAGGAGTCGACCCCGGTCGACGGCCCGCACCAGGTAGCTCAACAGGTCCAGCGTCGATCGATCGGCCCATTGCAGATCCTCGATCGCGATGGTGAGCACCTGCTCGGATCCAACACGCTCCACGAAATCGACGAACGCATCGAAGAGCCTGGAGATGGAGTTGGCGTCCGCCTTCGGAGCCGGTTCCGGACGGCCGGGGAAGAGGTGGCGCAATTCCCGCCTGGCCGGCTCCTCGAGCCAGGCGATCAGGCCCGGATCGAGCCCTGGCTCGAGGCCGCGCAGTGACTGGGCGAGCGGGTGATAGGGCAGGCCGCCGGCGGCGAGCTGGACGCAGGCGCCGCCGGTCACGATCGCTCCCGCAGCGCGGGCCTCCTGCAGGAACTCGGCCATCAGGCGCGTCTTGCCGACGCCGGCCTCGCCGCTGATGACCACGACCCCGGGCTGGTGCACCGTCACCCGATCGAGCGCTTCAAGCAGCTGGCCCAGCTCAAACGCGCGGCCGACGATGATGGGGCTCGTGATCCGGCGTGCCATTGCCGGGATTATGGGTGGTGAGCCGGGCAGGCATCAGACGAATCGGCCGGCGGAGCCACCGGAGCCACTGGAGCCGGGCTGAACCGGGCCGGGAAGAGAGCGGGCTAGTCTGTGGGAGCGGACCCGAGCAGCGCACCAGCCGGGGGAATCTCGCGGCTTGGTCCATGGAACTCCGGCTCGCGGCCGTTGGCAAGGGCCACGGCCGATCCGATGAAGCCATCGAAGAGCGGGTGCGGCCGATCCGGCCGGCTGCGGAACTCCGGGTGGAACTGGCTGGCCACGAACCAGGGGTGGTCCTTGATCTCGACGATCTCGACGAGCCGGCCATCGGGCGACTGGCCGGATAGGACCATGCCGGCTGCCTCGAGGAGCGGGCGGTAGCTGTTGTTGACCTCGAAACGATGGCGGTGCCGCTCGTAGATCAACTCCGAGCCGTAGACCGTGGCGGCCTTCGAACCGGGCGTCAGGCGAGCCGGGTATAGCCCCAGCCGCATCGTGCCGCCCTTCTCCGCCATGGTCCGCTGGTCCGGCATGAAGTCGATTACCGGATGCTCGGTGAACATGTCGAACTCGGTCGAGTTGGCGTCTTCGGTGCCGAGAACGTCGCGGGCAAACTCGATTACGGCGCACTGGAGCCCAAGGCATAGCCCGAGATATGGCACGCGCTTCTCGCGGGCGTAGCGCGCCGCGAGGATCTTGCCCTCGATGCCGCGATGGCCGAAGCCACCCGGAACCACGATGCCGCCGATGCCGGCCAGCGTCTCATCGACCGACTCGCGGGTCAGGAGCTCCGAGTCCACCCAGCGAATCTTGACATCGACCTCGTGCGCCCAACCGGCATGCTTGAGCGACTCCGTGACCGACAGATAGGCGTCCGGCAGCTCGATGTACTTGCCTACCAGCGCGATCTCGATGGTCGGCTTGGAACGCTTGATGCGGTCTACCAGCTCGGTCCAGGACTCGAGATCAGGCGGTTGGGCCGAACTCTCCAGACCCAGCTCCCGAACCAGCAGCGAGCCGAGCCCGGACTGCTCGAACAGGAGGGGCACTTCGTAGATGGTGGAGGCGGTCTCGGCCGGGATCACCGCCTCGCTGGCCACGTCCGTGAAGAGTGCGATCTTGTCGCGGATCTCCTGGCTGACCGGATGGTCGGAGCGAAGCACGATCACGTCGGGCTGGATGCCGATGCCCCGGAGTTCCTTGACGGAGTGCTGGGTCGGCTTGGTCTTCAGCTCGCCGGTCGCGGCGAGGGCCGGCAGCAGCGTGACGTGGATGTAGACCACGTTGCCACGCCCGACGTCCTTGCGCATCTGGCGGATGGCCTCGAGGAACGGCAGCGACTCGATGTCGCCGACCGTGCCGCCCACCTCGACGATCACGACGTCAGCGCGGCCGTCGCGGGCAACCTGCTGGATCCGCTCCTTGATCTCGTTGGTGATGTGGGGGATCACCTGGACCGTGCCGCCCAGGTAGTCGCCGCGGCGCTCCTTGCCGATGACGGCCTGGTAGATGCGGCCCGTCGTGACGTTGGAGAGCTGGGACAGGTTCTCGTCGATGAAGCGCTCGTAGTGGCCCAGGTCCAGGTCCGTCTCGGCCCCGTCGTCGGTGACGAAGACCTCGCCGTGCTGGTACGGCGACATCGTCCCGGGGTCGACATTGATGTACGGGTCGAGCTTGAGGACGGATACGGCGAGGCCGCGCGCCTTGAGCAGTCGGCCCACGGAGGCCGCGGTGATCCCCTTGCCCAGAGAGGAGGTGACCCCACCGGTCACAAAGACATACTTCGCCATCGCGCGCTTCTCCTCCGGGGGTTTTTCCAATTCTAGTGAGGAGCGGTCCTTACCGCAAACCGGTCGCGTTGGGTGGCATGTTGGTGAAGTTCGCAAGCTGGCCGAACTCGGTGCCTTCGGCATCTCGATGCACGACGACGATCTGGTTCCGTACGAACCGAGTGGAGCTGGCAGCTTCGAAACGGCTAGAGCCGCCGCACCGGCCGCACCGCAATCAGCCCCGCGGCACCGGGTTGTCACGGCCCGGGCCCCAGACTTCCGGACCGCAGATGTAGGGCCGGACCTGGTGGCTCGGTATCGCGTTCGGGTTGGTACGCCAGGCCGCGACCGTGGCCTCGAGCCAGGCCTGCATGCCCGCGAAGTCGCGCCAGGGGGCAAACGGCCAACCCTCGCGCCTGCACAGACTGACCAGGTCGTCCCGGGCGAAGATCAGATCCGAATACGCCGCCGCGTAGCGATCGCTCTCGCCATCGCCGACGAAAGCGACCGTTCGGCCGGCGGCCTGGTGGCCGAGAACCCGCTGCCGCTTGCAGGTGCCGCAAACGAAGCAGTCCGGGTGGCCGTTCGGAAACTCCATCGAGGCGCCTTCGCCGCCGAACATCGTACGGGCCGTGATGATGGGGATCTCGGGCACGCCCAGACGCCGCAGCGCAGGCTCGATGAAGAAGCCGAAGCCGTCGCTGACGACCTCGACCGGGACCTCGAGCTCCAGCGCCCGGCGGACGAACGCGGCGAAGGTGGGGTCGTGCGGCTGCGCCTCGGCGATCGCGATGACGGGCTCGGGATCGGCCGGCAGGAACTTGACCTGGCTCTCGAACAGGGTCCGTGAACCCACCAGCCCGCTCGAGTACTGGGCATCGTCCTGCGCGTAGCGCTCACCGATGAAGCTGTACAGGATCTTGTCGGAGACGTCCGTCAGCGAGATCGTGCCGTCGTAGTCGATCAGAAGCGCGAGCGGCGGCTGGCCCGGCCGGAGCGGCGGGATCGGTGCAGCGCGCGCGGGTGCGGCGGCGGGTGCGGCGGCGGGGGCGGCGTCGCGCCCGCCCGAGGCTTCGTCGAGTGGCATGGGGCAGAGGATACCGGGGACGCCGTGGGTCGGCGCCGGGCGGCGGCCCGCGGAGGGCGGCCGCAACGCTCAGCGAGCCCTGCTCGACAATGGACCCAGCCGCGACACGAGGATGCCCGACACGATCACCGCGCCGCCGAGCACCTGGCCCAGCACGATCGCCTCGCCCAGGAATATCGAGGCCAGGATCACGGCAAAGGCCGGCACCAGGAACTGGAAGAGCATCGAACGGGTTGGGCCGAGGACCTTGACGGCCTCGAACATGACCACGTTGGCGGCGGCGGCGGCGAGCAGGGCGCAGAACAAGTACAGACCGATGGTGCCGACGTGGATGTGCGACGGGTCGAACGTGGCGGCCTGCCAGGCCGCGATCGGTAGCATGCCGAGGCAACCCAGGCCGATCGCCCACGTGGCCGTCCGAAGTGGCGAGTGGCGGCGCAGAACCGGCGCCCCGAAAGCCACGTAGCAGGCCCAGCAGATCGTGGCGCCGAACGTCATCAAGTCACCGGCAGAGGCGCCCGTGAAGCCGAACCCGTGGGTGACCCCCACCACCGCCACCGCCCCCGACAGCGAGATTCCCGCTCCGATGACCTTCGCCCGGGAGATCGTGTCGGAGCCGACGGCCGCGGCGATGAGCATCGTCGAGACCGGGGTTGCCGCCGTGATCAGAGCCGAGTTCGCGGCCGTCGTCCGACCCAGCGCGGTCGCCCACAGGTCCTGGTAGAGCCCGAACCCGGCGAGGCCGAGCAGGAGCATCGGCAGGATGTCGCCGCGCGGCAGACCCACGCTCCCTTCGCGCCAGCGCAGGACCGCCAGCAGGACCAGGAAGGCCGTGCCGAATCGAACGAAGGCGAAGAGGATGGGCGGCACGTCGGCTATGACCGCCTTCACCGCCACCACGTTGGCGCCCCAGGTGAGCATCACCAGCAGGATCGCGATCTCGGCCAGGTGGCGAGCCCGCGCCGTGTGAGGGCCCTGGCCGATCGCGTCTTGACCCGGGGTCGCCACCAACGACTCCGGCGCCGCGCCGGCGTCTGCTGCGGCCATGTCGAAGCCGCGTTCCGGAATTGCCTCGGGCTGGCGGGACATCACCGACAAAGACAATCGCCCGGACCTCGCGGCCCGGGCGATCTCCCCTGGATCGCGTGGACGGGCTAGACGGTCTCCTGATCGAGTTCGAGCGACTCCTCGTCGCCCTCCTCGGTCAGCTTCAGCCAGATGAACAGGCCGGCCAACACGAGGAGCGGAATGATGACGAGCGCAGCGAGCAACACCAGCAGGAACGTCGCCATGATCTTCACGATTTTCACCGTCCTACCTCCCTACCCGCCTGCCACCGCTCCCGGGGCTCAGGCGCCCGGCTGGGGCTTGGTTTTCTGGCCCCTGAAATCCTGGGCCTGCGCGATCATCTCCTCGATCTCATCGCGTGTGAACTCTGCAATTACGTGCCGGCTCCCGGTTTGCGTCGACATCAGCAGCCGCAGCACAAACGCGCCATCTTGCTCGAAGAAGAAGATGTCTCGCGGCTTCTGTTCGTCGACGTAGCGACCGACAACGCGGAATGCCTGCTCATAGTAGCCCGCCTGGCCCCAGGTGACCGCGCGCTGCTGGTTGTCGCGCCTGGCGTGGCCCTCTTCCATGAAGCGAGCGATGTCGTCATCGAGGAAGGTGAAGGTTTCCTTGACCTGCTGGCCCATGTTTTCGGACCAGGCGCCGGTGGCTGCCGTATCCACTATCAGGCCGAGGACGATGAAGCCGTCGGGCGCCTCGACCACCATGATCTCGCGCATGCCGCGCTGATCCAGGAAGGCACCGATCGACCGCAGGACTTCCTCGTAGTTCTGGCGGGGACTGCCGTCGTAGATCCGCATCTGGCTCCCTCGCACCCCGACGCCAAGGATTGGGCCATGGGCCTGGCCCTTGCCGGCAGGCGACGGTCGATTCGGGCACGAACGTTGCCTTGTTGGCGAGTGTAGCAGCCCGCCGCTGCGTCGCAACGTGCCTGCGGGGGCTCGGATCGGGCTCGCCGGCTGGTCCACATGCTCGCGAGCGCGGCCCGATGGGCGGCGGGCCGTAGAATTGCTCCGTAATGAGGCCCGGAGCGTCGATCCCCTGGGGTCGACGCTATGCGTCCACCTCGAGAGCGCCGGCGATGGGAGCGGAGATCGAATGACCGAAGTTGCAGCGGACCTCGACCAGCTGGCGATCGACACGATTCGAACGCTGGCAATGGATGCCGTTCAGAAGGCCAATTCCGGCCATCCAGGCGCGCCGATGGGCATGGCTCCGATGGCCTACACGCTCTGGACTCGCTTTATGCGGCACGCCCCGACGGATCCCCACTGGCCGAACCGCGACCGCTTCCTCCTCTCCGCCGGCCACGCCAGCATGCTGCTCTATTCGCTGCTCTACCTGACCGGCTACGGGCTCAGCCTCGAAGATATCGAGTCGTTCCGACAATGGGGCTCTCTGACGCCCGGCCACCCCGAGCACGGCTTGACCGCAGGAGTCGAGGCAACGACCGGACCGCTCGGCCAGGGCTTCGCCAACGCCGTCGGCATGGCCATCGCGCAGCGCCGCCTGGCCGAGGAGTTCAACCGACCGGGCCACACCCTGATCGACCACAACATCTATGCGATCTGCTCCGACGGCGACATCCAGGAAGGGATCTCGTCCGAGGCGGCCTCGCTGGCCGGTCATCTGCGCCTGGGCAAGCTGATCTACCTCTACGACGACAACCGAATCCAGCTCGACGGGCCGACCCACATGGCCTTCTCCGAAAGCGTGCTGGACCGCTTCGACGCCTACGGCTGGCAGACCACCAGAGTCGAGGATGGCAACGACATCCAGGCCATTGGCGCCGCCATCGCCGCGGCTCAGGCCGACGACCGGCCCAGCCTGATCGCCGTCCGAACCCACATCGGTTTCGGGGCGCCCACCAAACACGATTCTGCGAAGGCGCACGGGGCGGCGCTGGGCGAGGACGAGGTCCGTGGCGCGAAGATCGCCTATGGCTGGGACCCGGACAAGCACTTCTACGTCCCGGACGCGGCCCTGGCCCACTTCCGCGAGGCGATCCCCGCCGGAGAGAAGCTCGTGGCCGAGTGGCACGAGGAGCTGGCCGGCTACACGCGCGAGTTCCCCGCCGAGGCCGCCGAACTCGACCGGCGCTGGAACTGCCGCCTCGCCGAGGGCTGGGACCGCGGCCTCAAGAGCTACGCCGTCGGCGATGCCGTCCCGACGCGCAAGGCCAGCAGCGAGGCGATCAACGCCCTGGCCGGCCCTGTGCCGGAACTCTTCGGTGGAGCAGCCGACCTGTCCGAATCCAACATGACGGACGTCGTCGACGGTGGTCTGTTCGAGTCGGGTGACGCCTGCGGCCGCAACATCCGCTTCGGCGTTCGCGAGCACGCCATGGGCGGCATCTCCAACGGCATCGCCCTTTACGGCGGCTTCATCCCATACGCGGCCACTTTCCTCGTCTTCAGCGACTACATGCGTGGCTCGGTGCGGCTGGCCGCCCTGAGCTGCCTGAAGGTCCTCTTCGTCTGGACCCACGACTCCGTCGCGGTCGGCGAGGACGGACCCACTCACCAGCCGATCGAACAGGTGGCGACGCTGCGGGCGGTCCCGAATCTCGACGTGATCCGGCCCGGCGACGCCAACGAGGCCGCCGCCGCCTGGGCCTGCGCCGTGGAGCGCTGCGACGGACCCACGGCCCTGATCATGTCCCGCCAGAAGCTGGCGGTTCTGCCCGGAACGGCCGCGATGGCCCGCGCCGGCGTCGCCCGCGGCGGCTACGTCCTGCGCGACGCCTCCGGCGATGCCGCCGCACCCGACCTGATCCTGATCGCCACGGGCTCCGAGCTGCAGCTGGCCATGGGGGCCGCGGACACGCTGGAAGCCGACGGCATCCGGACCCGCGTCGTGAGCCTGCCGTGCTGGGAGCGTTTCGAAGCCCAGGACGGCGCCTACCGCGAGTCGGTCCTGCCGCGTGGCGTGCGCAAGCGCGTGACCGTGGAAGCTCTCAGCCCGTTCGGCTGGGAGCGCTACGCCGGCACAGACGGCGCAATCATCGGCATCGATCACTTCGGCGCTTCGGCGCCCGGCGACGAAGTCCTGCGCCGCTTCGGCTTCACCGTCGAACGCGTCACTGAGATCGGCCGCAAGGTCGTCCGCGACGGCTTCAGCGGTCGCGTCCCAACCGCCGAGCGCGGCCCCGAAACCTGCTGAGAGGAACGAAGATGCGCATCGCGCTGGCGGCCGACCATGCCGGGGCCGATCTCAAGGCCGGGTTAATGACCCGCCTGGCCCCGCTCGGCCACGAGCTGATCGATCTGGGCGGCGACGGCTCGAACCCCGAGGACGACTACCCGGACTACGCCCGCGCCCTGGCCCTGGCCATCCTCGAGGGTCGGGCGGACCGCGGCCTGCTGATCTGCGGCAGCGGCGTCGGCGCCTCGATCGCCGCGTCCAAGATGCCCGGCATTCGCGCCGGTCTATGCCACGACACCTACTCGGCCGGCCAGGGCGTCGAGCACGACGACATGAACGTGCTGGCTCTCGGTGCCCGCGTAATCGGCATCGAGACGGCCGTCTCGTGCGCGGAGAGCTTCCTCGCCGCTCGCTTCAGCGGCGCGCCCCGCCACGTCCGGCGAGTCGGCAAGATCCGCGCCATCGAGGCCGAGGCGGCCCGCATGGAGTCGTCCCAGAAGTAGAGCTCGTCGGCGGGTGTTCACCGAGTGAGCGGCGCGGCCGGCGGATCGGGCCGGGCGCGGGACACCTGACGCCGCTCGCCCGCGGATGGCGCAGGGCCTGTATCTTTGCGTCGAAGCATCGATCCGACATCCACCTCGCGGCGCGACCCCGCCGCCTGTCATGAGGCTGCCACCATGACTCCAACCGGACCCGACAGTTCGCCCGCCATCGACCTCGACCTGACCCTCGCCGATGCCGGCCTCCAGACGGCGTTGACCGCGGCGCGCGACCGGGCCGTCAAGGAGAGCTGGGCGGACCGGGCGATCGGCCGGCGTGACCCGTCGGTTTGGAGCGACGAAGACGTCGTCCAGCGCGCCGTCGCGACTCGACTCGGCTGGCTGGAGGCGCCGTTCCACTTCGCCGACGAAACCGGCCAGCTGGCGGCCTTCGCCGACGCGATCAAGGAACAGGGCTTCACCTCTGCCGTCCTGGGCGGTATGGGCGGCAGCAGCCTGGCACCCGCGCTGCTGACGGAGGTGTTCGGCGCCGCCGCCGGCATCGAGGTGCGGGTCCTCGACTCGACCGACCCGGCCGCTGTCGCCGCGACTCTCGACGATCTCGATCCAACGGCCACGCTCTTCATCGTCTCGACCAAGTCGGGCACGACGGCGGAGTCGCTCTCGTTCCAGGCCTATCAGTGGGCGCGCCTCGAAGAGGCCCTCAAGGACGCCGGCGCCCGACCCACGGAGCCGGGCGAGTTCATGGCCGCGATCACCGATCCGGACAAGAGCCTGCGCTCGATCCCCCACCACGATCAGCTGCGCGAGGTCTTCCTCAATGCTCCGGACGTGGGCGGGCGCTACTCGGCCCTGACCTACGTCGGCCTGGTGCCCGGCGCGCTGCTGGGCATCGACCTCGATCTGCTGCTCGAGAAGGCCCGGGCGATGATCATGGCCTGCGGCATCTCGGACCCGGCTCACAACCCCGGCCTGTCGCTCGGCCTGGCGATGGGCGTCTTCGCCAAGGCGGGCCGCGACAAGCTGACCTTCGTCATCGACCGCGAGCTGGCCGCCTTCGGGCCCTGGGTCGAGCAGCTCATCGCCGAGTCGACCGGGAAGGCTCCAATCGGCAGCGCCGATGGGCGAGGTGTCGGGATCGTCCCCGTCGACGGCGAGCCGCTCGGCGCCGTGTCGACATATCAGAACGATCGCGTCTTCGTCCGCATCGCCCTCGCCGGCTCGGTCGGGCCAGACCCGTCCATAGGCTCGAACGTCGACGCTCGCCTGGCCGAGCTTGCGGCCGCCGGGCACCCGGTCATCCGCATCGCCGTCGGTTCGAAGATCGAGATGGGCGCTGAGTTCGTGCGCTGGGAAGTGGCGACCGC
>Ga0182027_10002869_pt1 | contig 27696 bp, 27 predicted proteins | sample 712E1DmetaG_FD_121300 | JGI IMG/M metagenome (GOLD analysis project Ga0182027, IMG submission 121300) | Permafrost microbial communities from Stordalen Mire, Sweden - 712E1D metaG (Illumina Assembly) | ecosystem: Environmental > Terrestrial > Soil > Wetlands > Permafrost | place: Sweden...
ATCCTGTCCTGACTGGTATTCCTTTTCGACGCGGGCGATCAGGTCGCCCACCGGATCGACTTGAAGCGCCTGGGGGACCTGCGGCTTCGATTGGGGATCAGCGGCGTCGGGCTTTTGTTTGTGCGGATCAGGCGGGCTGCTGGAGGCGACCAGCGCTGGGGCCTCGGCCTGAGCGGGAGGCATAAAAGACTTCTGGGGGCTCTGGCAGGCGAGGCTCGCCGCCAGAGTTGCCGACAATGCGGCGGAGAGAACGATCGCCAGAAACCGGTGAGAAGAAAATCTCATATTTTCAAAAACTTGCCGTTACCGCTTCCAGGCGCAACCAAGTGTTCATCCTTAAGTGTGATGGTACTATCGCAAAATTCGTTGGGTCAATTCCACCGAAGACACCTAAAACCCGTTACCTTGGTATCGGTTGGGGATGTTACCCCAGCCCAGCGGAAGATGGCAAACGGGGCGGCCGCGTAAGGCCTAAGGGTGCTGACGGTCGGGCTCCCACGCGAGTCTTTCGCGGTTCTGGGTTCATCGAAAGGAACTATGAAAGCTATACAGATCAAGCATACAGGCGGGCCGGAAGTGATGGAACTGGTGGACTTGCCGGTTCCGCAGCCGAAATCGAATGAAGCTGTGGTGAAGATACAGGCAGCGGGCGTCAACTTTATTGACGTCTATAACCGCGAAGGCCGTTACAAGGCGCCGCTGCCGCTGGTCCTGGGACAGGAAGCGGCGGGCGTGGTTTCGGCGGTTGGCGACGATGTAAGAGAGGTTGCTGTCGGCGATCGCGTAGCTTACAGCTCGGTGCTGGGGAGCTATGCCGAGTACGCCGCAGTGCCGGCCGACCGCCTGGTGAAGATTCCGGCGGGAGTCGGAGAGCGCGAGGCGGCGGCCGCCATGCTGCAGGGCATGACGGCGCACTACCTTTCTCATGACACGTATCCGCTGAAGAAGGGCGAGACGGCGCTGATTCATGCCGCGGCTGGCGGAGTGGGATTGCTGCTGGTGCAGATGGCGCACAATGTTGGCGCGCGCGTAATTGCTACGGTTTCTACCGAAGAAAAAGCCAAGCTGGCGCGGGCAGCGGGAGCGGACGACGTCATTCTTTATACGCAGACAGATTTTGAGGCGGAGACGAAACGGCTGACCAGCGGCAAGGGCGTGGACGTGGTGTATGACTCGGTGGGCAAGACGACCTTCGACAAGGGGCTGAACCTGCTGCGTCCGCGCGGCATGATGGTGCTTTATGGAGGGTCGAGCGGGGCGGTCGCTCCGATTGATCCGCTCGTCTTGACCCAAAAGGGATCGATTTTCCTGACGCGACCTTCGCTGGGGAATTACATTGCTACGGCGCAGGAGTTGCAGCAGCGTGCGGGGGCGGTTTTCGGCATGATTGGCGAAGGCAAACTCAAGTTGCGGATCGAACACGTCTATCCGCTGGCCGAAGCGCAACAGGCGCACCGCGACCTTGAGGGACGCAAAACGACGGGGAAGCTGCTGCTGCTGCCGTGAGTTGAAAGGGAGAGGACTCGAGCCGCGCAGCGGCGGCACAGGGAAGCCCCGGACGTAAGTCCGGGGTACCCGATTGAAAGCGGGCGAGTCCCGGAGGGGCGCCACTCAGACGCCGGGTGCCGTCCCTAGCGGGACTCGTGTTTCCCCACTCCGCTCACCCGGCACTTACGTGCCGGGCTTTCCTGTTTCGCCGCTTCGCGGCTGGCGACCGGTTGTCGCCGCAGCTTCTTTGCTTCGCGGCTGGCTACTGGGTCTTATCTGACTCTCTTTCTCTTGCGCGAGTAATTCTTCAGGTACGCGGGCAGCTCCCGCTCGCAGCGCTCATCGGGGATGGGCGTGCCCGAGTTCATCTCTAGCGGAATCACTCCCGCCCAGGTCGGGAACGAATAATCCTCCTCGTCGTCCACCGGCGGCCCGACGCGGACTTTCGCGGAAAACTCATTGATCGGAAGGCGCAGGATGGACGTTGCCTTCAGCTCTTTTTCGTTGGGCGGGCGCGAGTCGTCCCAGCGCTGAGGAAGGATGTGCTCGCTCAGCGCGCGCAGGGCCGCGAGTTTTTCCGCCGGATCGTCAACCAGTGCTGCCGTGCCGAGAATCACCACCGAGCGGTAGTTCATCGAGTGATTGAAGACGGAGCGGGCGAGCACCAGTCCATCGACCAGCGTGACCGTGATGCAGACCGGGACCACCTGATTGAGATGGCGCAACATGCGGCTAGCGGCTGAGCCGTGGATGTAGAGCACGTCTTCGTCGCGTCCGTAGGAAGTGGGGATGACGTAGGGCTGCCCGTCGGCGACGAAGCCGACGTGGCAGACGAACGCTTCATCGAGGATCTGGTTGACGGCTTCGCGGTCGTAAACCGCGCGCTGCGGTTCGCGCACTACGCGGGTGCGTGGAGCGGGAGTGCTGGACATGTGCTGACTTCCTAGGCAGGCGCCAAGAATGGTGACGGAGAATTTTAGCAGTTTACTGTGCCTATCCCCGCTGTCCATCAAATGAGGCCGGCCTGCTTAAGTGCGCTTTCCAGCCACTCGCTATACCAAGATGAAAATGTCGCCGGAGCGCCGTCGGCCAATCGCATCGGCGAAAGTCCCATTCGGTCGCTCCGACCATCGCGCCACAGGCGACCAGCGTGCTCCCCGTCCAACACCAACCAGACGCGCAACGCACATCCTTGGTGACATATTGGGATGGCGCCGTTTACAAGCGACGAGATCCAATATCCTTTTTCAAATTCGTCGAGCTGCCTCTCGTACTCCTGCTCGTCGGTCTCAAGTAGTTCATCGGAGGGCATTCCTCGCACGTCGTTCCACTCGTCTTTGAGAGGGAATGGCTTTGAAAGCAGGCCAATGAAACCATCGTTTTCTCGCCAAGGCTTGAGCTTGTCTCCCAAGTCATCCATCATTCCCAGAGGAAACACACCATAGTACGGCCCCGCTCCACCATTGCCGATACAGCCGAGAAAGTGGCGATACTCAGCAGGCAGGCGAATACTGTGTCGCTGTTCGAAGGCGGACATCTCGGTTTCGGTTAGCGGAGGGTTGAGAAGAAAGCTGTGACTATTGGCTCCAAAGATGGCCGTCCTTGACGCCGACAAGCGCCGCAAAGAATCCCTTAATTGCATCGCATCTATTGTGGCCAAGCTTGTCTCCGGCTGATCGTACGCAGAACGTATGCGAAAGAAGTGTACCGCGTAAAGTTCGAAGCGCTCGCTACAGCAGTCCGCCGGTCTTTATCGCCAGGCTGTTGAGCGCCATCTCCAGTCTGGTGATGGCCTCGCCGAGTTCAGGATGATCTCCGACCTTTTTTTGCAGTTCCTTCAGAATCTTGTGAGCGCTGGCAACGTGCTCTGCCGCTTGGGCTGAATTTTGCTCGGGCTTGGGTTCACTTGATGTTGGCATGGTCATTCGCTCCCCGTGAATTTCAATTCTACAGTCAGACGGTGGAGCGACGGGCGTCTCGCACGTCTGCCGGGCGGGGACGCCCGGCTCCCCACTCGCAGCGATCACTTGCGCCGGCTTTTCCCGGACGGCTTCGGCTGCTCTTCGAAGACGGCGAACTGGATTTTCTTCTCTACCGGATCAATGCGGTCCACCAGCACGCGGATGCGGTCGCCCAGGCTGTAGGTTTTGCGGGAGCGCTGGCCGATGATTTGGCGCGTGTCTTCGTGATAGGTGTAGCGGTCATTTTTATCGGAACTGGCGAGCGTGTTGAGGGGCACGAGGCCTTCGACGAAGAGGTCTGTGAGTTCCACGAAGAAGCCGAATTTGGTCACGCTGATGATGAGGCCGTCGAAGTCTTCGCCGATGCGGCGCTCCATGAATTTCATTTTCTTCCATTCCATCAGGCCGCGCTCGGCTTCGTCGGCGCGGCGTTCGGACTGGCTGGATTCGTCGGCAATGCTGTGGAGTTCTTCGAGAGCGATGGGACCGCCCAGAGGTTCGAGCGCGTGCTGATGCGCGTCGTGGTCGCGGCGCTTCGACCAGGGAGACGGCGGCGGCTCGGGGGCCGAAGACGTCGAATCTCGATGTCCGGCCCCTAAAGGGGCTTCTGATTTCGAAGCATTTACGGCATCGCTAAAGCGATGCCCTGATACAAAGCCTTGCGGAGAAATGGACGTGCCGACCGGTACCTCTCCGTCGATTTTTTCGGCCGAGTCGCGTAGCACTTCTTTCAGTATCCGGTGGACGATCAGGTCGGGATAGCGGCGGATGGGCGAAGTGAAATGCGTGTAAGTGGTGGCGGCTAAAGCGAAGTGTCCGCGATTCTCTTCGGAGTAGCGAGCCTGCTTCAGCGAGCGCAGCATCAGGAAACTCAGAATCCTCTCTTCCGGCTTGCCTGCGATCTTCTCTGCGAGTTTCTGATACATGCGCGGGGTGATGTGGACTTCCTTGGGCACTTCGATTTCGCGGATACGCTTGCCGGTGCCGCGAGCGTCGCGGCGGTCGGCTTTTAATTGCACGCGCTGAATAGGCAACGCGCCTACTCCCAGCGAATATCCGAAAGTGGCGGCGATCACTTCGAAGTCGTACACACGTTTAGCGTCGGGCTTTTCGTGGATGCGGTAGAGCGAGGCTATTCGCTTATTTTCCAGGTAGTGGGCTACGCTCTCGTTCGCCGAGAGCATGAATTCTTCGATGAGGCGATGGGCGATGTTGCGCTCCGAGCGGGTGATGCTCTTCATCATTCCGAATTCGTCAAACTCGATCACCGGTTCGGGAAGATCGAAATCGATCGATCCGCGGCGTTTGCGCTTGCGGTTCAGGATCATGGCGAGATCGCGCATACGTTCGAAGTGCTCGACCTGACTCGCGTATTCGCAGCGTGCGGTTGCTGCGCCATCGTTTTCGAGTACGGCATTCACGGCAGTGTAGGTCATGCGGTTCGCGGAACGGATCACGCCTTCGCTGATTTCATAGCTGGCGATCTCGCCGTGGTGATCGATCTCCATGGTGCAGGAGAGCACGAGGCGGTCGACTTGCGGGCGCAGGCTGCAAATGTCGGTCGAGAGCTCCAGCGGCAGCATGGGGACGGCGCGGTCGGGGAAATAGACGCTGGTGCCGCGTAGACGGGCCTCCTGATCTAACGGCGAGTTGGGGGTTACGTATTGGGCGACGTCGGCGATGTGGACTTGCAATTCATAGTTGCCGTTTTCGAGTCGGCGGACGTGGACGGCGTCGTCGAAATCGCGGGCGGTTTCGCCGTCGATGGTGACTATCGGGAGCGCGCGGTAATCGCGGCGATGACGCAGGGTTTCGGCAGAAATTTCTGATGGGATGGCTTGCGCTTCTTCGATCACTTCGGGCGGGAAGCGGTGGGGCAGGTGAAACTTGCGGATCATGATCTCGACATCGACGCCGAAGTCGTTTTCTTCGCCGAGAATTTCGATGACGCGGCCGCGCGGCTGCTGCGTGGCGCTGGGCCAGTCGGTGATCTCCACGTCAACAACTACGCCGTCGAGATCCTGCCAGTCGGTGTGGACCGCGGCCTCGTCTCCGATTACTCGGTCTGGGGACTTCTTCTTTTGCGGCTGGACTGGCTCAGTTGGAGAAATCTTTACCACAGGGGACACAGAGGACTGCGGGATCTCCATGCCCGGCGGAATGATAATTTCCTGCGTCACTTTTTCGTCGATGGGCTTGACGTAGTTCTGGCGGTGTCCGTAGTGGAAGATGCCGACCACGGTCGGATGCGCGCGCGAAAGGGAGCGGATGATGCGGCCTTCGGCGCGGCCATCGGTGCGGACGGCGGAGACTTCGACCAGGACGCGGTCGCCGTGCATGGAGGATCCGACAGCGTGCGGAGGAATGAAGACATCTCCAGCGAGGCGTGCTTTCAGGCTGGCATCAAGCGAAGTGGCTTCGGGGATCACGAAGCCGAAGCCGTCGCGATGCATGGTCAGGCGGCCAACCAGCAGGTTGCGTCCCTTAGCGGCTTGCGGAACGGCGTAGCGCTCGGAGTCGACTTGCAGCAATTCGCCTTTACTGACGAGCGCGTAGAGGCGGTCGCTGAGTTCGCGGCGAGCTTCGCCCTTTACGCCGAGTTCGCGCAAGAGTTGCTTATGGCTCGCCGTCTGCTTGGGCTGGCGGGCGATGTGGCGAAGGATGGCGGAGTCGGAGAGCATCAGGTCTCAGGTCCTAGGTCTCAGGTGTCAGGTCGTGGCATTCAGCGAATCTCCTGAGACCTGAGACCTGACACCTAAGACCTAAGACCTATCTCAAGTACTTCTCCTCGATTATGCGGCGATGATGCAATTCGTGTCCGGCGATGATGTAGGCCAGAGCGCGCACTGTCATCTCGTTCTTATTGGCGACGCCTTGGCGGGTCCAGGCGGCCTCGTCGAGGTTGCGAAACAGCGAGACGGTGGCGCGTCTGACGGCGATGTAGTCCTCGATCAAGTCGGCCAGCGGACGCAGCGCGAACGGGCCATTGCGGACATAATCGTCCTGCTCGAAGCCTTCGATGGGAGTGGCGTCGCCGCGCGCAATGCGCAGGGCGCGGTAGCTCATGATGCGCTCGGTGTCGTTGATATGGCCGAGCACTTCCTTCAGGCTCCATTTCTCGGGCGCGTAGCGGAGATCGCCGTCGGGTTCGGTGCGTCCGGAGAGCAAGAGAAGCATCTGGCGGCGCTGTTCGTCGAGTGCGGCAAGAATGTCGTTGCCCTGGATCAGGGAGATGTAGCGGTCGTAGTAGGGAGCGTATTCAGCGGGCTGGGGCCGGAGATAGGCGCTCGCGGTTGAAGTCGTCGCGTTGGAAGGCATGGGTCCTCGTCGGGGATGGCACACGGCTTGACTGTGCCCCAAGGCTCCATAGTATCGCGATGGAAGAATTACCGCAGGCCGGGCAGGGCTTACACGATCGGACACATGGCCGAGGGCTCGGTTGTTGGGGGAATCACGAGGGGAACTATGAAAATCAATAAGAAAAGCTCAATTTCCACATGGCAGGGCGTTTACTGAGGAGTACAATTCGATTTGGCAGCCGAAATGCGGCGATAGTTCAGAATCCCTTAATAAAAGGAAAGGATTTCGACGACAATGTGGAAGCCCACGAATCAACCTGCGACACCTGGCCGGCCAGCAGAACCGGAGCGTCCCAGCGCCACTGCGACCTCGGCGCCGGTTACGAGCACGAGCGAGCCCCCTGCGGTACCGCGCCCGGTTGTCACCACCACTTCGGACCAAGCCACGATTGGCAAGTCGCTGGTGATCAAAGGTGAAGTCACCGGTTCCGAGTCTTTGTACATTGATGGCCGGGTGGAGGGATCGATCAACCTCTCCGGCAATCGCGTAACCATCGGCCGCAATGGAGTAGTGGCGGCGAACATCAACGCGCGGGAAATCGTGGTGCTCGGCAAAGTGCGGGGCAACCTGACGGCGAGCGACCGGGTAGATATCCGCAGTGACGGATCGCTGACCGGCGACGTGGTGGCGGCGCGCATTTCGATTGAAGACGGCGCCTTCTTCAAGGGCGGCATCGACATCCGCAAAGCGGGAACGAAGCCGGACACAAGGATCGAAGAAGTGACGAAGAGTGCTTCGACTTCGACGCCGGAACCGGTGATTGCGGCGAGAGCGTAGAAGCGCGGATCGGCGTTCGCGAACACGCTATTCGCTATTCGTCGTTCGCCGATCGGCGGCAAGATCTTTAGGAAACGGGCCTCTATTGGGGCCCGTTTTGTTTTGTCCTCTGCTTAGCGCGAAAACGGAGTTGCTGTGGCCACAGGCAACTGCCGCGCTGCGCTCGGCTTGGACGGGGCAAAGCCCCGTCACCACACGAGGGCTCTCACGGCTCCTTGCCACTAGACATCGTTTCCGCAGCTTCGCCCGCGGCCAGGCTCGGGAGAGTAGCAGGTCTTTTCCGGCGCAGATCCGCCGGCAATTCCGAACGCAATAGCCAGAGTCCGGCGGCAACGGCGGCGGCCCAGGTTAAGGAACCTAGGCCGAGCGCGAGGAGATCGGCGCGGCGGCTGCCATCGAGCGCTATGCTGCGCATGACTTCATAACTCAATCCGCCAGAAACGGCGCCTACCAGAGCAGCCTTCCCTAATTCCTTCCAGTTCAATCCGCCGAGCGGCACCATGCCGCGAATATGCAGGAGCAGCGCGATGGCGATGGCGTTGGCGGCGATGCCGATGTCGGAGGCGATGGCCAGTCCGGGGACGGAGAGAGTGTGGAAGAGCAGCTTGTAGAGCGGCAACGAGGCGAGCGTGATCAGGCTGCTGGCAATCATCGGCGTAAGCGTGTTGCTGGAGGCGTAAAACGCGCGCGCGTACAGCGCCTGACCGGACCACAAAGCCAGGGAAAGCGAAAATATGAAAAAGTAGAGGGCGGTGGATTCGGTATCGGCAAAGGTGAAGCGTCCACGGCGATAGACGAGATCGATGAGCGGGACGGCAATGGCCATCATCCATCCGGTCATGAGTAGCGAAGCCGCCGTGGTGCGATAGACCGAACCGTTCACGGTGGCGGCGAATTCCTCGAGCTTTTTTTCTCCGAACAGGCGCGAGAAAAAAGGAAGAGACGCTTGGCCGACGGCTTGTCCGAGAATGGCGATGGGAACGGCGAAAAGGCGCTTGGCATAATTCAGCCGCGCGATGTCGCCGATGCCGCTGGAGGCAAAGTAGCGAAGAATCCAGTCGTCGGCGGTGACCAGCGAAACACCCACCATCAGCGGGATGGAGAGCCGCACCCACTCGCGGAATGCAGGGTTTTTCACGTCGAACGAGGGCCGGTATCCAGTGCCGATTTTGGCCGCGCCGAAAGCATTGATTAGAAATGGTCCGGCAATGCTGCCGGCGAGGGCGCCGAAAGCAAGAGACGCGATCCCCATCTGGTGCCCGGCAATGACTCCGCCTCCGATGATGAACACGTTGTAGATCAGCGGGCCGAATGCCGGCAGCAGGAACAGGCGGTGCGAGAGCAACACCGCTGAAACGACTCCGCCAACATAAAAGAAAATCTGCGCCGGCAGCAGGATGCGCGTCAGATGGACGCAGAGCCGCATCTGCTCGGGCGTGAAGCCGTGGAACATCCAGCCGCAGAATTGAGGCGTGAAGATCTCAGCCACTATGGTGCCGGCGACGAGCACGGTGGTCATCACGGTAACGATGATGGAGAAAGTCTTCTGCGCGTCCTGCTCGCGCTTTTCCGCCAGAAAACGGGTATAGATGGAGATGAATGTGATCGAGGCGGTGCCACCGGCAACGATGTAGTTGAGCCAGTCGGGCAGGGTGAAGGCGGCGACGTATGCGTCGGTCTGCTGCCCGGCGCCGAAGGCGTAGGCGATGTAGGCCTCGCGGATGTATCCGATCACGCGCGAGAGCGTGATGGTCGTCATCAGCAGCAGCGTCGCCGAAAACGCCGTGTGCTGGTGCGATGGCCGGAAGAAACGCAGCAGACGCATCCTTCGCAGATTAAACCATCTGGCGGTCGGCGGGAGAGTTATCGGAGGGATGGAATCGGGAACGGCAATCTCGGCTTCAGTAACAAGGACCGGGGAACATTCTTAGCTGGTGTAATCCTCCGCCCCGCCGGCGCTCTCCTCGGGGGGCTAGCAGTTTAACTGTGCCTAAACAGGTACTTGTGGGATCCCCTGATTGCACCCGACAATTCTTTTATTGTGGCCGTGGAGGAATCAGATGACGCCAACTTTGGAGCAGTACTCAGAAAACAGTTTGGATGTGCGGGTCGTAGGCGTCCCTGTTCGAAGTATGCGGGGCGACGACGGACAGGACCCTGCGCTCCTCCGTGGGATGTTGTTGGCGGCTGAAACATACCTGCGCTCATTCTCTTGGTGTGGCCATGTTCTCAGCTCGTTTTTCGGTGGTGGCGTGGGTGGCGTATTTGCCGTCTTCCTGTTCAAAATCCAACCAGAACGGCCCAGCGTGGGTTCATGGATTTGGGTTGTCGTTGGTGACATACCGTCCGCCTGCCTTCCGCTCGAAGGCTGCAAGTCACCGGCGGACGTTTTCGAGCGGTACATCTGGGGAATTGAAAAGTGGATTGAACTGGCCCGAGAAGGGCGAGTTGGCACGGCTGATGATGGTGTTCCGCCAATCAACGTTCCCGCCACTCCCGAATGGGCCGATAAGCTGGAGCGTAGCCTTGACCTGTTGACGCTCAAAGTAAAACCCTTTTTTGACAAAGCGGAAGAATTAACCCCAGTGTGCTGAAGGCCATCCTTCCGGCGAAGACTCTTTCCGATTACGGCCCGCGCCGATCATTGGTGATCCGAATCCGTAAATCAAGACGGGACTGCGGCACACGATTCTCGTTGCTATAATCCGCCTGTGACTGGACCCACTGTAACTCAGCAACTACTCCGCACACCCGTATTGCGCCGCTCGTTTCGTAAACCGTATCCCGTGGCCGTGCGGGGCGAGGGCGTTTACGTTTGGGATGCCGAGGGCAAGCGTTACCTTGATTTCTCGGGATCGGCGGCGGTGAACTTCATTGGTCATGGCGTTCGCGAAATTTCGGACGCCATGGTGGAGCAGGCTCGGCAGTTGGAGTTTGTCCATACCAGCCAGTTCACAACTCCGGTGGCCGAAGAATTTGCGCAGGAGTTGCTCGATTTTGCCGGGGAGCACTTTGCCGGTGGAGCGGTTTACTTCACCTGCGGTGGGTCGGAGTCGGTCGAGACCGCGCTGAAGCTGGCGCGCCAGTATCAAGTCGAAATCGGCGAGAGGAATCGGTACCGGATTCTGAGCCGGCAGCAGAGCTACCACGGGTCGACGCTGGGCGCGCTTGCGGTTTCCGGCAATCGAAAACGGCGCGAGATTTATCTGCCGATGGTGCACGAGTTCGAACACATTGGCATTCCTTATTGCTATCGGTGCGCGTTCGATTGCACCGACAGTTGCTACAACTGCGGACAGCAGTATGCGGCGGAGTTGGAGCGCGCGATTGAGGCGGCGAACGGAGAAGCGGCGGCCTTCATCTTTGAACCCATGAGCGGCGCCACATTGGGAGCAGTCACGCCTCCGCCGGGATACCTACGGGCCATCGCCGAAGTTTGCCAGCGCCACGGTGTGCTGCTGATTGCCGATGAAGTCATGACCGGCATGGGGCGAACTGGACGTAATTTCGCGATTCAGCATTTTGCAGTTGGACCCGGGGGAATTGCGCCCGACATTTTGGTTACGGCCAAGGGCTTGTCGTCGGGATACGCGCCGCTGGGGGCGGTGATTGCGAGCAAGAAAGTGGTCGATGCGATCGCCGAGGGCTCGGGAGCTTTTCTGCACGGCTTCACCTACAACGCGCATCCGATTTCGGTGGCTGCCGGACGCGCGGTGCTGCGGCGCATCCGGGCGTTGAATCTGGTACACGCGGCCGATTCGCAGATCGACGGAACTGCGGGGTCGGCTCTGAAGAATGCTCTAGAGAGCTTGCACGATTTGGATGCGGTGGGCGATGTCCGTGGCCTGGGCTTGTTGTGCGGGGTTGAGTTCGTTGCCGCCAAAAAGACGAAGGCTCCCTTCGCGCCGGAGAAGAACTTTGCCGGACTGGTGGGGCAGGCATGTCTGCGGCGAGGGTTGCTGGTCTATCCCATGCAAGGATGCGTGGACGGCATCGCGGGCGACCATCTGCTGATTGCGCCTCCGGCGGTGATTACGGCCGAGCAGATTGGATGGGCGGCGGAGCAGATACGGGCGGCGGTTGTGGAGGCTGCTGCTCAGGCTGGGTGATGGTCGAGGAATCTGCGAGCTGTGCTCGGCTGGGCGGACGAATGCGTCCGCCCCTACGTGGTTCGTGGAGAACGGTCGCAATCTGAACTCGCCGCTCGGGCGGGATCATCGTCTAACTATCTGAAATATTTTGACTTGGTTGTTGATCTGCATTTTACCCGCGCTGCATTTTCATCCCTCCGCCGAAGTTGCATAGTGCCCGCAGAAACGGAGGCACTATGGCCACCTCACTTGCTGATTTTGCAGAACAGGTCAACCCCAAGACTTTGGCCGAGGCTCGCCGCGGCAGCTTCCGGCAGGCTACGCGGGTCCACGGAAGTTTCCTGGCTGCCGCGGAGAAACGGGCTCTCATTTGGATGGCCGAGCGCATGCCGATATGTGTCAATTCGGATCATCTGACCCTCCTCGGCTTTGCCGCGCAAATCGCGACTGGGGCTTGCTATGCCCTCGCCGCCCATGATCGCCGCATGTTGCTTGCGGCCGTCGTTTGTCTCGCGGTGAACTGGTTCGGCGACAGCCTCGACGGAACCTTGGCGCGCGTGCGGCAGCGGCAGAGACCTCGTTACGGCTTCTATGTGGATCACATCATCGATTCCATCGGCGCCGTGGCGATGATGGGAGGACTCGCGCTTTCCGGCTACATGCATCCAGTGATTGCGATGGGATTGCTGATTGCGTTTCTGTTGCTTTCCATCCAGTCGTATCTGGCGACTTATACCCTGGGCGAATTTCATCTTTCGATGTGGCGCTTCGGGCCAACCGAATTGCGCGTTCTGCTGATAGTCGGCAATCTGGCGTTGTTCCGTTGGGCATGGGTAATTCACGGGCGCTATCGGCTCTTTGACATTGGCGGCGCGATTGGATTGGCGGGAATGCTGCTCATGCTGGTCGTTGTCGCACTGAAGAATACGGTCCGGCTTTATCGGGAAGAGAGAATTCGATGAACAGCTCTCAGCTGTCAGCTCTCAGCTCTCAGGAAAGCCAAAAACATACCCTTCTTCGGTGGGTGAAGTTCAACGCGGTTGGCGGGATCGGAATTGTTGTGCAGTTGGCCGCGCTGGCCGTTTTTCGGTCCTGGCTGAAGGTGGACTATCTGCTGGCGACCGGTCTGGCGGTTGAGATCGCGGTGCTCCACAACTTCTTGTGGCACGAGCGCTTCACCTGGGCGGACCGTCCAGCGGCGCGGCGGGTGCAGTCGCTGCTCAGGTTGGCCAAGTTCAACGCCAGCAACGGAGCGGTTTCGATTATCGGGAACCTCGTGCTGATGCGGCTGCTGGTTGGCGAACTCAGGTTCAACTATTTCGCGTCGAATCTGGTTGCGATCGTCATTTGTTCGCTGGTGAATTTTGTGGTTGGCGATCGATTTGTCTTTGCGGCGGAGGCGAACCCGACCACGAATTCGCCTGGCAGTTGCCGAACTGCGCTCGGCTTGGACGGCCGAGGGCGGCCGTCCCTACGTGACCATTCTGTTAAATTGAAGTATGCCTGCTGCCAAGACCGCACTTCTGGTCATCGATGTCCAGCGCGGCATTCTGAATGACCCCATCCTTGCACGCAAGAAGGAAATCAACCAGGCTTTTGACGAAACGGTGGTGCGCATTGCGGGACTCATCGCGAGGGCGCGGACGGCCTCGGTGCCGGTGATCTACATACAGCACGACGGGGGGCCTGGTCACAGGCTGGAGCCGGAAACTTCAGGATGGCCGCTTCGACCGGAAATTGCACCTCATCCCGGTGAGCAGGTCATCCACAAACGCGCCTGCGACGCGTTCTTCGAGACTACTCTCGATGCGGAACTCACGGCCGCCGGCATCAAACAACTGGTGATCTGCGGATGCATGACTCAGTACTGCATTGACACGACCGTGCGTCGCGCCGTTAGTCTCGGCTATGATGCCGTCCTCGCTGCCGACGGTCACACGACTGCGGACACGGATACACTCCGATTCGAGCAAATCATTGCGCACCACAATGCGCTCTTGGACGGTTTTGACGCTGGCGAGCACGAGGTCCGCGTCTGCCCAGTGGCTGAGATTCGTCTGGTTTAAATCAAAATACAAAGTTGCTCCGACCGCGAACTTCAGCCGCGCTTCGCCGGGCTGGGCGGACGAATGCGTCCGCCCCTACGTGGGCTGTTAAGGGAGCGTTTTTGGGGTTACGCCGCGATCAAACGCGGGATATAATACAGCTAGCTGCTATGCGCTCGAAGGGCTACATCTCGCCTCTCCAGACGTGCTGGATCGAGGGACGCGCTTGTCCTCGCCGGTACCTTTCCGTTCTGCCTTCGCACGTGCGCGCCAATCTCTTTGGCAGCGACTAATTTCCTCCTCTTTGTTGCTCCGCTAATCGCTTTTAGCTCTTGGCTTTTAGCTTCTAGCCCACGCAGCCTATCTCGGTGGACGCCGCTCGCACCCAGCCTGCAAACCCACTGAGAACTAACCATTGATCTGGAGGATTCCATGACCACCAAGACTTTGATTGCCGGCCCCAAGCTCAAGACCGCGATTCCCGGCCCCAATGCCCGGCGCATTCTCGCGGGCGATGAAAAATACATTTCACCTTCCTACACGCGCTCTTATCCGATGGTTGCCAAGCGCGGCCGCGGCATTGTGGTCGAAGACGTGGATGGCAATGAGTTCTTCGACTTTTCCGCTGGCATCGCCGTGACCTCGACCGGCCATTGCCATCCGGAAGTGGTCGCCGCCATTCAGAAGCAGGCAGGCGAACTGATTCATATGTCGGGCACCGACTTTTACTACGAAGGCATGGTGACGCTGGCCGAGCGGCTCTCGGCGATCGCGCCGATGCCGGGTCCGCACAAAATTTATTACGGAAACTCCGGCGCCGAATCCATCGAGTGCGCTTTGAAGCTGGCGCGCTATCACACCAAGCGGCAGCAGGTGATTGCTTTCCTCGGCGCTTTCCACGGACGGACCATGGGCGCGCTCTCGCTGACCGCCTCAAAGCCGCAGCAGAAGCGCCGTTTCGCGCCACTCGTGCCCGGCGTTACCCACGTGCGCTATCCCGATGTGTATCGCGGCTGCGCGGACGGTCCGCAGGACGCCGAGAAGTTCGCGCTCGGCTGCGCCCGCTACATCGAAGACAGGCTGTTTAAGACAGTGCTGGCACCGGAAGAAGTCGCGGCCATTTTTGTCGAGCCGATCCAGGGCGAGGGCGGATACGTTGTGGCGCCCACGATCTTCATGCAGGAACTGCGCCGCATCTGCGACAAGCACGGCATCCTGCTGGTAGTGGATGAAATCCAGAGTGGCATGGGCCGCACCGGCAAATGGTTTGCCGTTGAACACACTGGCGTGCAGCCCGACATCGTTTGCATCGCGAAGGGCATTGCCTCCGGGATGCCGCTCAGCGTCACAATGAGCAAGGCCGACATCATGGACTGGATTCCCGGCTCGCACGCATCGACTTTCGGAGGCAACCCGGTCTGCATTGCCGCGGCGCTGGCCACGCTTGACGTGATCGATAAGGAAGGCCTGCTGCGGAACGCGCAGGAGGTCGGCGACTACATGCGGAATCGCATGGCCGACTGGCCGAAGAAGCACCGGATCGTCGGCGACGTCCGGGGACGCGGCTTGATGATCGGCGTCGAGATCGTAAAAGACCAGACGACGCGCGAGCACGGCGCCAGCGAGCGCGATCGCATCGTGGAGCAGGCGTTCGAGCGCGGCATTCTGTTCTTGGGCTGCGGTCCGAGCACGATTCGCATCGCGCCGCCGCTGATCGTTACCAGGGATGAGGCTGATGTCGCCATCGACGCGCTGGAAGAGTCGATCGCAATCGTCGAGAGCGCGTAGTCGTCAACATCGGTTGACCACTTCTGAAGAGAAGGATGGAACGTATGGGCGACAGGACGCTGCGCGAACTCGTGTATGGCAAAGGCGCCCACGTGGATCCTGTGGCCTGCGTCGAAGATATCTCGGCGCAGTTGGCGGCCCGGACCGTGGCGGTCTACCCGCATTCCATCTGGCAGATCGTGGAGCACATGAATTATTGGATGGACTACGACCTCGGCAAAATCGCGGGGGAGAACCGGCCTTACCCGGACAAGGCGATTGAAAGCTGGCCAGTGCGTCCAAGTCCAGCCGCCGGAAGTCGCCCGGTCGATGAGCAGTGGCAGGCCACGACTCGCCGCTTTACCGATTTGCTGGCTCGGCTTAGCCATCTCGCGGAATCCGATGCGGCGGAGCTGGGGCGAAAAGTTCAGCATCTGGGTCCGGGACAATCTCCGCGTGAATCCACTGTACATGCCATGCTGTGGCAAATTGCGGCGCATAACAGTTACCACGCTGGCCAGATTGCCTTGCTCCGCCGCCAGTTTGGCGACTGGCCTCCGCAGCGGGGCGGCGATACCTGGTGAGCGATACTCGATAACAACCGCAATCGCACCCAGCCACTCTTCATCAACATCAACAGAAGTTTTACGGAAGGAGGCCTCTCGATGCCGCGCTTTACCTCTCGCACTCTTGCCGTTCTTGCCTTTGCCCTCGTCGCTTGGGCCTCCGCCTTTGCCGGCATTCGCGCCGGACTGCGCGCTTATTCGCCCGCGAATCTCGCCGTCCTGCGCTTTCTGGTTGCGTCGCTGGTGCTCGCCATTTATGCCGGGATCGCACACTTTCGCCGTCCGGAGTGGCGCGACCTTCCGGGGCTTGTCTTGACCGGCGCCGTAGGGATCAGCTTTTACAACCTGGCGCTCAATTACGGAGAGACTCGCGTGACCGCTGGAGCGGCCAGCATGCTGATTGCTTCCGTGCCGATCTGGACCGCGCTGGCGGCTCGATTCTGGCTGCACGAGAAACTGACTGCCCTGGGATGGTGTGGCGTGCTCGTCAGCTTCGCGGGAGTCGTGCTGATTTCGAGCGGAGAAGGCGAAGGCATTCGCCTCTCGCCGCAAGCGCTGATCATTCTTGCCGCCGCGATTACGTCCGCGCTTTACATGATTCTGCAGAAGCACTATCTGGGCAGGTACAGCGCGCTGGAATTTACGGCCTATTCGATCTGGTTCGGAACCGCGCTGATGCTGCCGTTCGGCAACGGCCTGGCGCATACGCTGCGCTACGCTCCCGCCCCGGTGACGCTGGCGGTTGTTTATCTGGGCATTTTTCCGGGAGCGCTCGCCTATGTGGCGTGGGCCTACGTGCTTTCGCACGGCGCCGCCGGACGTACGACGACATTGCTCTACCTGATCCCGATCGTGGCTATCGGCATTGCGTGGATCTGGCTCGGCGAGGTGCCGAAGCTGATCTCTCTGGCTGGCGGCGCGGTCGCGCTCGGCGGCGTGGTGCTGGTGAACACAGTCAGAGCAGGGCGCCGAATTGTACCCGCTGCGCGGTGATCACCATCACAGAACGGGCGGTGCGTACAGGCTAGGGTGAAGATGGGGGTTTTCATGTTCGCTGGACGCCTGACGCAAGCGACACTCCGCGCGCTGGATTGGATAGCGGCAAGAATGCTTTCGCCCGAAGACATGCCTGCGCACCAGCGCACCGGCCGCCGTGGCGAGGAAGACGCTTATTTCTACCTTCGCCAGCGGGGCTACACCATCATCGCCCGCAACTACCGCTCCCCGCATCATCGCGGCGAACTCGATCTGGTCGGCTGGGATCGGGACGTGCTGTGTGTCATTGAAGTGAAAACCCGGACAGCACGCCATTTCAAGCCCGCCGAAGCTGCGGTAGACCGCCATAAACAAAGGGAGTTATCCATGGTTGCCCGTGACTTCCTGCGCCAGATGCCCCCTTCGTGCCAGTGGCGGTTCGACGTGCTCGCCGTATACTATGAGCTTGGACGCAGCCGCCCCTCATTCGAGCTGTTTCAAAATGCGTTTTCCGTGGCGTACAATCGTGGATTCGCAGACTCGCATTGAAAGGATTTAGTACGTGCCTGAACTGAGAAAAGACCCCATCGTGGGCCGGTGGGTGATTATTTCCACGGATCGCGCCAAGCGGCCGACCGATTTTGTGCGCGAACCGGTGAAAATCAAGGGCGGGTTCTGTCCCTTCTGTTACGGCAATGAAAGCAAGACCCCACCGGAGATCCTGGCATATCGTCCCAGCACCAACGGCAATCCTCCGCAGAAAGACACTCCGGGTTGGACGGTCCGCGTCGTTCCGAACAAGTTCCCGGCGCTCGGCATCGAAGGGACTTTGAATAAGCAGGCCGAAGGCATGTTCGACAAGATGAATGGCATCGGCGCCCACGAAGTCATCATCGAAACCCCCGACCACAACGCCACGCTGGCCTCGTTGCCCGCGAAAAAAATCGAAGACGTTCTCTGGGCCTTCCGCGATCGCATTCTCGATCTCAAGAAAGACCGGCGCTTCAAGTACATTCTGCTCTTCAAGAACCACGGAGAAGCAGCCGGCGCCTCGCTCGAGCACTCGCACTCGCAGCTGATCGCGCTGCCAATTGTGCCCATTTATGTGGTGGAGGAACTACAGGGAGCCAAGCAGTATTACATCTACAAAGAGCGCTGTGTGTTCTGCGACGCTATCCGGCAGGAGACCGACAGCGGCATTCGAGTCGTGGCTGAGAACGAGGATTTTCTGACTCTTGCCCCGTATGCTCCGCGGTTTCCTTTCGAAACCTGGCTTCTCCCCAAGCGCCACGAATCTGCCTTCGAGAACTCATCGTCACACATGTTCGAGAATCTCGCGCGGGCTCTCAAGCTGCTGCTGATGAAAGCGGACCGCGTGCTCGACAATCCACCGTACAATCTGGTCGTACACACGTCGCCGGTGCAGGAGCCGACCAACGAGTATTACCACTGGCACATCGAATTCATGCCGAAACTGACCAAGACGGCGGGCTTTGAATGGGGAACCGGCTTCTACATCAATCCCACTCCGCCGGAAGAGGCTGCGAAGTTTTTGCGCGAGGCGGGCGTGGAAGATGCTGCTCCCAGCACGGTAGCCGTCCGCTGATTCTCTTCGGCGCGGCAAGCTGTTTCGCAGTCAAATAGCTCCGAAGCCCGCCTCGATTTTGCTCGGAACCGACGCGAAGTTCGCCGCGCTCTCCGCATCGCGTTTCTGGTGTATTCTTTACGCCGGCTCGGAGACCACTGACATGCGATGCCTTCTACTGATCTTTCTGTTTGCCGCGCTGATCCAGACTGAGATGCCCCAGGCTCAAACGCCGCCTGCCTCGCCGATCGCCAATGTTTCCGGGCGCAAGACGACGAGTCTGAATGGAGCGTGGCACATCATTGTCGACCCCTTGGAGTCGGGCCTGAACGCAAAGTACTTCCGCAATCGCAAGCCGAAGGACAAGAGCGATCTCGTCGAGTATGACTTTGAAGCGTCGGAAACGCTTAACGTACCCGGCGACTGGAATACGCAGAAAGAGAAGTTGCTGTTTTATGAAGGTCCGGTTTGGTACGAAAAGACTTTTTCCTACGCGAAACGCGAACACACCCGCGTATTCGTTTATTTTGGCGCGGTGAATTATCGCTCTCGGATCTATCTAAACGGCGAGGCCCTGGGCGAGCATGAAGGCGGGTTTACGCCCTTCGATTTTGAGGTTACGAAGCTGCTTCGCGACGGCGAGAACTTTATCGTGGTCGAGGCCAGCAACCAGCGCCGCAATGACGCGGTTCCGGGCCTGAACACGGACTGGTGGAATTATGGCGGCATCACGCGCGATGTGCTGCTGATCGAAACGCCAGAGACTTTCATCCACGATTACTGGGTTCAGCTGGCCAAGGGATCGCACGACCAGATCGACGGCTGGGTTCAGGTGGATGGAGACCGCCGGCCGCAGCAACGCGTATCCGTAGAAATTTCCGAAGCTGGGATCAAGACTTCGGCGGTTACGGATGCTGACGGTCGCGCGGCATTTCACCTTCCCGCCAAGTTGCAGCTGTGGTCGCCGAAAAATCCAAAGTTGTACGACGTGCTGATCTCCTCCGGCGGCGATGCCTTTCACGACTCGATTGGCTTTCGAACCATCGAAACCCGAGGCTCGCAGATTCTGCTGAACGGAGAGCCTATTTTCCTGCGTGGCATTTCGCTGCATGAGGAAGCTCCGATTCGTGGTGGGCGGGCCTACAGCGCGGATGACGCGCAAACCCTGCTCGGATGGGCCAAGGAACTTGGTTGCAACTTCGTCCGGCTGGCTCATTATCCGCACAACGAGAATGAGATTCGCCTCGCGGACCGCATGGGCTTGCTGGTGTGGTCGGAAATTCCCGTCTATTGGGATATTGCCTGGGATAGTCCAGCGACGCTGGCGAACGCTCAGTTGCAACTGAAGGATATGATTGCCCGCGATCACAATCGAGCTTCGGTAATCTTGTGGTCGCTCTCGAATGAAACTCCCGTCAAACCAGATCGGCTTACCTTCCTGCGAACCCTGGCGGAAGACGCTCGCAGGCTTGATTCGACACGCCTGATTACTTCGGCGATGAACAGCGCCGAAGACGATGGACCGGATCGGCACATTTTCAGGGATCCGCTGGGAGAGTTCCTCGATGTGCTGGGGTTGAACGAATATTACGGATGGTACGTCGGCCGTCCTGAGGATGCCGATCGTCAGATCTGGACGAGCGTGTATGACAAGCCGCTGATCATCAGTGAATTCGGCGGCGGTGCGGCTTATGGGCGCCATGGGGACGCCGCAACCCGCTGGACGGAGGAATACCAGGCCAATCTGTTTGTCCATCAGTTGAACACGGTGAGCAAGATCCCGCATCTGGCGGGGCTTTCGCCTTGGGTGCTGATGGATTTTCGTTCACCGCGAAGACCGCTGCCCGGAATCCAGGATTACTACAATCGGAAAGGATTGTTTTCGAACGCTGGCCAGCGCAAGCAGGCGTTCTTTGTGCTGCAAAAATTCTATCGGGACAGGCAAGCACACGAGCCGCCGCTGCCGTGATCGACGCAATGATCGATGATCAACAATCAGCCCTGCGTTCGATCCAAGACCTCCGCATGCCACGCCATCTGGATCGCCTCCAGCTTGGCTTCGTTCGACTTCGCGGGATCGTCTGTGAAGCCGGGTAACGCGATCACATATTTGTGCAGGTCGGTGAAACGGATCGCGAGCGGATCGAGTTCGGGATGGCTTTCAGACAGCAGAATCCCAATGTCTTCGGAATCGCTCCAAGTGAGTTCTTTGGGCATAGTAAACACCGCTTTTCGTCTTTCGCTGTTCGCTTCTTGCTTGATCACCTTCGCTATCGTTCATCCGCCCGAGGAAGAGGTAACCAGCGAACGACCAATAGCGAATTGCGAACTGCCGATTCTTAATGCTCTTCCGAAACGTAATTCCGGTTCCAAGCCGGAATCTCGACGACCACTTTGCCCGGTTTCTTGATCACGGTCTGGCATCCGAGGCGCGAATTTAGTTGAAGATCGGCGGCACTGTCAAGCTTGTCGGCTTCGTCGTCTTCCAGTTCCGAGAGCAAGTCCGCGCCTTCTTTCACCCAGATGTGGCAGGTGGTACAGGCGCAGTTCCCTCCGCAAGCATGATCGAGGTGAATGCCGTAATTCAACGCGACATCGAGCAGCGACTCTTCCTTGCCATGATCTTTATAAGGCAGCTTGCCGTGTTCGAAAGTCACCGTCTTGCCTTCGGGAAGAAAGGTGACCTCAACCGTGTTTTCACCAGGAGCATCCACTGTGGTTGTTCCGGTTCCGTGCGTTTTTTCTTCAGACATGTATGGACCCCATAAGAACCCAGGTTTCAGAGTTTCAAGGTTTCAAAGTGCCAGGCGAGGTTTCCACCTTGAAACCTATTTAAATTCTGCTTTCGCCACCGGATGACCGGCCTGCGGGCCTTCCTCAAAATCTGTGCCCTCCATTGCCTTTCCCTTGAGAGCGGACGAGACAGCCGTATCCATCATTAATTCCGCCAAACGCATGGTGGCCTGGTTCAGCGCGTCAATGCCTCCGCGGATCGCGTGATAGTCGTCGCCATCCTTTACCGCAACCAGCGCTTTCTCCAGCGTCTCGACGTGGCGGCGTTCCTCGCTCGTCAGCTCCTGCCAGGCCGGATTCTTTTTCCCTTTCGCGAGCGCAGTTAGGATCGTATCGGCTTCGCGCCGCGCTTCGATAACCTGCCGCTGCCGGAAATCTTCTTCCGCGTAATCGAACGATTCGAGCAGCATGTTTTCGACCTGTTCGTCGGTGAGGCCATAGGTGGGCTGGACGTCGATTTCAGCCTCTTTTCCACTGCGCTGCTCGCGCGCCGAGACGCGCAAAATGCCGTTGGCGTCGATCAAAAACTTTACTTCAATGCGCGGCAGGCCAGCGGGCATTGGCGGAACGCCCTTCAGATCGAATCGCGCCAGCGACCGGCAATCGCGCACCAGTTCACGTTCGCCTTGCAGCACATGAATCGCGACGTTGGTTTGGCCATCGATCTGAGTCGTGTAGTACTGCGTCGCGGACGCCGGTATCGTCGAGTTGCGCAGGATGATTTTATCGGTTACGCCGCCCGCCACTTCGATTCCCAGAGACAGCGGAGTCACGTCGAGCAACAGCATCTCTTTCGTTATTTCGGAGCCGCCACCGAGAATATTCGCCTGTACGGCCGCGCCCAGCGCAACCACTTCGTCCGGATTTAGATCCGTGTGCGGCACGCGTTGAAACAGATCTTGCACCAGCCGCCGCACCTTTGGGATGCGCGTCGAGCCCCCGACCAGCACCACTTCGTCGATTTGTTCTGGCTTCAGGCCCGTGTCTTTGAGCGCCTGCTTGCAGGGGCCGACGGTGCGGTCGATGATCGGTTGGATCATCTGCTCGAAAACTTCGAGCGAAATCTCGCGCTGATACTTCTTTCCACCGGGCAAATCGACATCGAGTTTTGCTGAAGGCTGCGACGAAAGCGCAATCTTGGCTTCAATCACGGCCTGGCGGATGCGAGCTACCGCTTCGCCGCTGCGCCGAACTTCGTTCCCGAATTCGAGTCCGAGGTCGCCGCGAATATCGTCGAGCGCGATCGCGATCAGCAGATTGTCGATGTCGTCGCCGCCGAGATGCGTGTCGCCGTTGGTCGCAATCACCTCGAAAATGCCGTCGTGCAGCTTGAGAATCGAGATGTCGAACGTGCCGCCACCCAGATCGTAAACCACCACGATGCCGTGCTTCTTTTTGTCCAGGCCGTACGCGAGCGACGCCGCCGTCGGTTCGTTCACCAGCCGCAAAACATTCAGCCCCGCTATGCGTCCGGCATCTTTCGTCGCCTGACGCTGCGCGTCGTTAAAATATGCGGGGACGGTTATGACGGCCTGAGTTACGGGCGCTCCGAAAAAACGCTCGGCATTGCGCTTCAGTTGGCGCAGCACCAGCGCCGAAATCTCAGGCGGCGTGTAGGTTCGCTCACCGATCTTGATCCGCAGAACTTCTCCCGCCTGAAGATCTTCCGCCAACCGGAACGGAAATAATTTCAGTTCGTCCTGTATATCGTCGACGCCGCGCCCCATCAGACGTTTGATCGAGTAAACGGCCCGCTCGGGGGTTTCGATCAGATACTTACGCGCGGCGTTGCCCACCACGATCTGGTTGTTCTCGTCGAGCGCCACCACCGAAGGGACAAGATTTAGCCCGTCTTCACCGGGGATGACGAGAGGGGAATCCCCCTGCATATAGGCCACGAGCGAGTTCGTGGTGCCGAGATCGATGCCGACGATGTAGTCAGTAGCCATTTGTAATTTCTGATTTGTAATTTGTAATTGGGATCGTTGATGGTGCGTTGCACTCAAAGTGCAAATTACAAATCACAAATTGCCAATTATTCCATTGCCTCATTCATATCCCGTACTAAGTTGCGGACATAATTCCTGCGGTTCAGCACGTCGAGCATCTTGGCCAGGATTTTCCGCCGGCCTTCTTCGGTTGCGTTGGCGGCTCCACCGTCAACGGATTTATCCCACTCTTTCCACTCGGTCTTCAGCTCGGTCAACAGCGCGTCGTATTTTTCTTCGAGCGACAGTTTGGCCTTGCCGATTTCCTCGAGCAAGGCTGGGTCGTCTTCGCCCATTTTTTTCTGGCCGCGCAGTTCTTCCAGATGCATATTGAGTTCGAAGACTTCCTCCAAAAGATCGGGGGGCACGACCTGCTTCTTCAATTCCCCGGTAGCGCGCGCCTTCTCCGTTGCCTGTTTCGATTGCTCTTCCAGTTCGACGCCTTCGAGGCGCAATAAGTACTCCGTGCGCTTGATGGGATCTTTCAGCGTGCGGTACGCGTCGTTGAGCATGGAACCTTGTTCCAGGCTCCAGGAACGTTCTTCGGCGTTCGCCTGCGCAAATACGTCAGGATGGAGGCGGCGGCTCAGCGCGTAGAACTCTTTTTCCAGTTCGGCCACGTCCAGGTTGAGCTTGCGCGGGAATCCAAAAAACGTGAAATAGTCCACCGGGACCGGCGGCTGCACCTTGCCGCACGAACTGCAAAAATGCACCGCGCGCATGGTGCCGCACGACCAGCAACTCGGGGTTGCTTCTCCGGACGCTTGTCCGGACGATGAACTGGGCATGATCAGCGACGATTTGGAGTCTGAATTTGCCATACAAAATTTAGGGCGAGCGCACGGCCCGCCCTCTTGCCACTGGTTGTGTGGTGACGGGCTCTGGCCCGTCCGGACGGGGCGGAGCCCCGTCACCACACGATCTCTTCTACGAGAACGAGCTTCCGCAGCCGCAGGATTTGGTCGAGTTCGGGTTGACGAACACGAATCCCTGCTGCATCAGAGTTTCCTGGTAATCGAGAGTCATCCCGTGCAGATAGATGAAAGACTTCGGGTCCACAAAAATCCGCACGTCTTCGAACTGAAACACGCGGTCGCGTTCGCGCGGCTGCGTATCGAAACGTATGTTGTAAGTCAGGCCCGAGCATCCGCCGCCCTGCACGCCCAAACGAAGGCCGCCCTGCTCCGGCGAGACATTTTCTTTCACCATGGCGGAACGAATTCTCTTGAGCGCGTTGTCGGTCACCTGGATGCCCTTGGCCGGCACTGTGGGTGCTGCGGTTTTGACTGCCTGTTCCATGTCTCCTTAGAACGCCTCGGGCTGCGAGCCTCGAGCTGCGAGCGAGCAAAACCCCAAGCGGCGACTGGTTGCTCGAAGCTCGCGGCTCGTAGCTCGCAGCGATTTTACTGCGCTGCCCGCACTTCCACTGGCTTCGCGGTTTCCTGCTTCTTCTTCCAGTCGCCGATCGCGGCTCGGATAGCATCCTCGGCCAGCACCGAACAGTGAATTTTTACCGGCGGCAAGGCCAGTTCCTTCACGATTTCGGTGTTCTTGATCTCGAGGGCTTCGTCAACTGTCTTGCCCTTGACCCACTCGGTCGCCAGCGAAGACGATGCAATCGCCGAGCCGCAGCCGAAGGTTTTGAATTTCGCGTCTTCGATGATGTTGGTCTGCGGATTCACCTTGATCTGCAGTTTCATCACGTCGCCGCACTCGGGCGCGCCGACCAGGCCGGTGCCCACATCGGCATCCTTCTTGTCCATGGAGCCGACGTTGCGTGGATTGTTGTAGTGATCGATCACTTTATCGCTGTATGACATTTCTTGCTCCTCACGCTTTGGTTAGATTTCATTCATTAGCTTCGAGCGGCGAGCTTCGAGCAATCGAAGCCATTCCCATTTCGATCGAACATGCTAGCTCGAAGCTCGCAGCTTCTAATGCGCTTCTGCCGCCCACTTCACACTTTTCAAGTCCACGCCCTCTTTCGCCATTTCGTAGAGTGGCGAGAGTTCGCGCAGACGCAGTACCGTCTCAACCACGCGGTCGCCCACGTAATCGACTTCGGCCTCGGTGTTGAATCGTCCGATGCCGAAGCGGATCGAGCTGTGCGCCAGATCGTCGCCCGTGCCAAGAGCCTTTAATACATAAGATGGCTCCAGCGTCGCCGAGGTGCATGCCGATCCGCTTGAAACCGCGATATCGTTGATGCCCATCAGCAGCGACTCGCCTTCCACATAGGCAAAGCTGATGTTCAGATTGCCGGGCAGGCGATGCTCCACCGAGCCATTGATATACACCTCGTCAAGCCGGCTCATGATGCTGTCTTTGAGGCGATTGCGCAGGCCGGCAATTTTGCAGGATTCCTGCGGCATCTCTTCCTGAGCGATCGCGCAAGCTTTGCCGAGGCCGGCGATGCCCGGGACATTGAGCGTTCCGGAGCGCATGCCGCGCTCGTGCCCGCCGCCGTCAATCAGCGGCACCAACTGTACGCGCGGGTTCTTGCGGCGCACATAGAGCGCGCCCGCGCCTTTCGGCCCGTAGAGCTTGTGTCCTGTGATGGAGATGACATCGATATTCATCTTGTTCACGTCGATCGGAATCTTGCCGATTGCCTGCACCGCGTCGGAATGGAAGATCACGCCGCGTTCGCGGCACAGCTTGCCGATCTCCGCGATGGGCTGCAGCACGCCGATCTCGTTGTTCGCAGCCATGATGGTGACCAGAATCGTCTTGTCGTCGATGGCACGCCTCAGGTCGTCGAGGTCAACCAGGCCATCCTTCTGCACCGGCAGATAGGTCACGCGGAAGCCGAACTTCTCCAGGTGCTTGCAGGTATCGAGCACCGCCTTGTGTTCGGTGGTCGCTGTGATGATGTGGTTGCCCTTCTCGCGGTACATCTCGGCCACGCCCTTGATGGCGAGATTGTCGCTTTCGGTGGCGCCCGAGGTGAAGATGATCTCCTTCGCGGACGCGCCGATCAGCTTGGCGATGCGGTCGCGCGACAACTCGACCGCTTCTTCCGCCGCCCATCCAAATGGATGATTGCGGCTGGCGGCGTTGCCGAACTTCTCCATGAAGTAGGGCAGCATTTCTTCGAGGACACGCGGATCCATCGGCGTGGTCGCGTGATTATCCATGTAAATCGGCAGCTTGATCCCATTGGGGACAGCGCGTTGTTCTGGACTTAGTTCATGACTTTGTTCCGGACTCTGATGAGTTAGGGTCGCGTTCTTGCCGTTCGTGCTCATGATTGCTTTTCTCCCACAAAGCCCCTGAAGGGGCATTTATTTTCGCCGCTTGCGGCATCGCTAAAGCGATGCCCTGATACGAAGCTCCCGTCTTAATGCGGACTGCTCATTGCGAAATCTTTACCAACTCGGCCGGCTTCTGGATCTCTCGCTTCTGGAGATCGATGACTTCCGGCTCTTCTTTCATCTGAGAAATCATGATGTTCTTCAGCACCTGCTCGATGCTTTCATTCACCTTGCGCAGCGGCTCGCGAATCGTGCAGCGATTGCTCTGCCCGCATTCGCCGCGAACCGTCACGCACGAAGTGATGAACAACGGACCGTCAATGGCCTTGATCACTTCGAATGCGGAGATCATCTTCGGATCGCGCGTCAGCGTGTAACCGCCGTTCATGCCATGCTGCGACCGTATCAAGCCGACCTTCGCCAGCCGTTGCAGGATCTTCGCCAGCGCTTCCTGCGGGATGCCGTAGGCCTCGGCCACATCCTTGGCGCTGCACGATCCCTGGTCGGCGTGTTCCGCCAGATGTTTCATGGCCATGAGCCCGTAGTCCGCTTTTTTGGTCAGCTTCAGCATAGGGTCGAATGGCGACCTATAAGATCGGATTAAACTACGACTGTTTCGGTCGCATTTAAATTCTACCCGCAGCTGCAACTTCGCGCAAGGGCGATCAGGCATCGGTCGGATTTCGCAATCGAACGGTAAGTTTTGGCAATTAAACGGGTTAGGGGGCAGGATTAGAGGTGTGTGCGAGAGAGCTTGTTTTCAGGCGACCCGGCGGACCGAAACACGGGAGAATCCAGCCCCGTATTGGACAACTCATTCCCGGAGGGACGGTCGAGCTTAGCACGGCGACCCACCGCTGGGAGAAGCTGTCCAAGTACTCTGGCGATTTGGGGGGTTATGAGCGCTATTGGGATTTTTCGCGAACAACTCAAACCGCTTATAGACGAGTCTGTTGATACAGACCAAGTTCGGAATTTCGAAGAAAGCTCGGAATCGCATCACTCAAGATGAAATGCACCGCCGCTCCATTCTTCGGGAGCGACAT
>Ga0182027_10002870_pt1 | contig 27696 bp, 26 predicted proteins | sample 712E1DmetaG_FD_121300 | JGI IMG/M metagenome (GOLD analysis project Ga0182027, IMG submission 121300) | Permafrost microbial communities from Stordalen Mire, Sweden - 712E1D metaG (Illumina Assembly) | ecosystem: Environmental > Terrestrial > Soil > Wetlands > Permafrost | place: Sweden...
CGCCGGGGACCAAGTACCTCCTTCGGGTTTCAGGTTTTCAGCTTTTCAGCTTTCAGTCATTCGCGATGCGCTCCAGCGCCTCGCGCCCTGGCTTCTCCTCGCTCTGCTCTTTTACATCCCCGGCGTCTACCTCGAGTTTCCCGCCGATCCCTGGCAGCACTACGCTCGGATCAATGAGTGGTCCTGGCTTCAGACAGTCGGCGAACACAGTTATTGGGCGAAATCGAGCTACTTTCTCGCGTATAGTTTGCTCGGAAAGATCGCGCCGCCCACGCGCCAGCTCTTCTGGCTGGATTTCTATTACACCGGCTGCTGCCTGCTGCTATGCTGGCAATACTACCGCTTGGCCCGTGCAGTCGGTCTCGGCGAACGCGCGTTGATGCTGTTTGTAATCCTGCAGTCGGTGCTCTTCGGGAACAACATCTTCGGGTTCTACCGTTACTACGGGATCTCCAGCAGCATCTTCGCACAACTCGGAGCAGTGGCACTGACTCGCATAGCAATCGAATTTGCGAGTCAGAAGTTCCAAGTACCGAGTACCAAGGGCCAAGGAGCAAAGACCAAGTATCAAGTACCAAGTATCAAGTACCAAGGAAATCGACCGGAACTCTCACAGGAGGTAACGGAGGAAACTGAGGGAATAGCCACAGGAGACTCACAACTCTCAAGAAAGACCGTTAAGTTTCTTGTGCATTTTCGCGCCTTTTTGTGGCGAAGAGAGTCCGTCCATTCTTCTTCTCCGTTGCCTCAGTTACCTCCTGTAAAACGGCTTGGATCGCTTCCTTCTCGCTTTCTGTTTTCAGCCTTTCAGCCTTTCAGCTTTTCAGCTTTTGCGAGCGCTGCGCTCGCCGCCCTCTGCCTTCTTGCTTTCATCGCGCTTAATCATCCCCAGGGCCTCGGCATCGCGGCGCTCGGGCTGGCAGCAGTTGCGATCTGGCGGCTGATCGAATGGAAACGCTCGATGATCTGGTGGCTGGCGGCAGCCGCGCTGGTGCTAAGCGTGATTGCGATTCTTTGGTTCCCGCGTGATCCTCTTATCGCCCAGCATTACCGGCCACACAGCTGGCTGACTCCTTGGTACGGTTTCAATCTGTTTTCTGGGGGGCCCAATGGGCCGGGAGATCGAACCCGATGGATCATCGGTTTCTTCGGCATGGTCAATGTCTTGGCGGCGGTAGTGCTATTGCGACGCAACATGCTGATCGGCTGGCTGACGATCACGCCTCTTTTGGCGTTGATTCTCCCCTTTGTCGCGATCCCGTTCTCCGATGCTTTGGCTCCCCATCTGGAAGCAGGTGAAGGAATCATCGCCTTCCCTCGCATGTTTCTTTCTATCCCGCCCGGCTTAGCGCTGATCGCGTTTGGGGCGGAATGTCACCGCCGATCACGCACGGCCACGGTAATCACCACGCTACCGGTCCCTCGTTCACACCCAGAGAGTTGCGAAATTCTCAAGGCCGCTAGCTACTCATCCGCATTCTGCGCCCTCTGGATGATAGGTCTAGTCGCGCTGCTGGTGGTGCCAGCCAACGGTCCGTTCTTCAATCGTCTGTGGAATGCTTTAGCCATTCCGCCCAGTGACCTAAGCATGCGACACGTGATCGATGCGTCGGACCAAGTTGATAGTAATGCATTCTTCTGTCCCGCCGACTACAAGCCCCGGATTGTCAGACATTTCAACGGACCAATCGGTGTGTTGACGACCCCAGGGATAGGTTATGCGCTTTCTGCAACGGCTAAGCTTTGGATACCGACGGCATCAAAGCGGCTTCTCAACCCTCCGGCGGTCACTTCAAGCACGATTCTAGCGAATCTGTTGCATGTGCCTCGTGCTTCGATTTGCGCGATGCCCTTCTGGGCTCATGACGAGTTGTTCACAGCATCATCCTTGGCTGGCGCGATGTCGACCCATTGGCTGCCAATCGAGGTGGCCGCGGTGCATGCGACCCAAGAAGAACTATTCAAAACCCGAGCGTCGGATTCGGTCGAAAGACGCTCGCCCCAACTCTGGCTAGAGTGGACCGATTTGAAAGACGGAAAACATCATTCGAGCAATGGAGCAGGGGTATCGGTTTCATCGACTTTCGAAGACCGCGGCGACCTGATTCCGGGGGACGAAGACCGTTCCGTGCGGGCGGGCGATTGCATCACCTTACTCCCGATCCTGCGAAGCCCAGACGGGAACGGCGTTCACCTATCGATTAACGTGATGTGCCCAGCCGTCTTCTCGCGGTCGTCAGAGATGACCTTTCGTCCCCTACCGTTGGGCGGCGATTCATGGTCCTTTTTCAAGTTTGAGGTTTTGTTGGCCCAACCGGGGGAATATGTGATTGAACTTGCCGGCACGACCGTCTGGCCGACCGAAAGCTACCGCGTCCGCTATAAGATGACCGTGAGTCCCAAGATCGCTCCTGATTAGCGAATACCATTTTTCATCCAGCCGTGCCACCTTCTTCTTGCCCAGATAGGAGGGGCCATTCTTTTCTATCTTGATTCATTCAGTTTCCAAACCGCAGTTCCCTATCATGAGAGGCATCGAATGATTGTCCCAACGTTGGCTGTTTTTCAGATCATGTTAAGCTACATCGACCCAAATGCCGGCGGGTGGTTATTCCAATTGATGTTCCCGGTCGTGGTTGCAATCGGCGGCATGTGGATGGTTGTGCGCAAGCGGCTCGGGCGTTTTTGCAGTCGGCTGTTCCGCGACCGAGACAACAAGGATCGCGAACACAGGTGATTGCTCGACGTTTTGGAGCTCAGGATGTCGTCGGTTCCGCTGTCGCGGTGATAGTTGCCGTTGCAGGCGTCGCACTCCCGCTGGATTTCCTCACCCAAATCGATGGGTATTTAATGTACCTGCGTCCGTGGGAATTGCTGCCGGTATTTGGGTGGGCTTGGCTGTTTTACACCATCGTCGGATTGTTGCTCGGCCTTGTCCTAGTGCCGCTAGCTGCTCTCGCCACCGCCCTGCTTCCCGTAAGAACGACGGCTCATCCTGAGGCCATTGCAGATTGGCTCGGCTTGTCTGTCGTCTCGCTGGCCCTGACAAGAGCAACCAAACTTTGGATCGAAAGTCACGGTTGGGGCGCTTCCGGATATTGGATGAGCAAGAACCAACTGCCAATCGTCATCTTGATCCTTCTGGCCTGCACTGTCTTGGTCGCCCGGGCCATACCGGGCCACCGACATATCACCAGATTGGCTCGAATCGGAGCGCTCGTCGGTCTAGCAATTACGGTGACCGGTGCGGGCGCAAGCCTTTACGTTTCGTCGCGAGCGTCCCTCACTCGGGAACCGCGCGGCGCAAGGCGTGATCAAGAGAGTCAGCCGAATATCTTCCTCTTCACGATCGACGCGCTAGCCGCCAATCATCTTTCGGATTATGGTTACTCGCTTCCAACGGCGCCGCAGTTGGAAGCGTTTGTGGCAGAAGCCCACCTATTCGAACGGTATTATGCCAACAGCAATTTCACCACACCATCGGTCAATTCGCTGATCAGCGGAGTGCGGCCATGGACACACCGCGCCAACCGTGCTTTTGCTCGGCCTCGTTCGGGTCTCGTCGAGCAGGGACTCATCGCGCGCGTGAAGGCCGCTGGGTATGTTACGCTGGCGATCGCAACGAATCCCATTGCTTCACCTTCCCATACCAATAATGATCAATGGGTCGATGTTTCGTCATATGGAAACACGCACGACGCCGTCTCGATGGCGCAGTCCGTGGTCGGAAGCAGATTCCCGCATTTCATACCGACTACGAACCTGAGCATTCCGGCGACCGCCCTCAATATCATCGAACATGTCCTCGTGTACACGAGGATCTGGCATCTGGCGGACCAATTCGATCCAGAGCTGCCGCTAGCCGTAGCGCGCCGCATGATCGGAAACGCCGCAAAAACGCGACCACTCTTTGTCTGGGTGCATTTGCTTGCGCCTCACAGCCCGTACGCGTCTACAGCCCCTTACTGCGGGTTTTTTGACCACTCGTCGAGCCATCGCAGTCGGTTCGATTCCACACCCCCCTGGCAATTCTACGCGTCCCGGAACCCCGGTGAAGCCTCGGGATTCTCAGGCAGATATGATGAAGCCATTCGCTCAACGGACGCCGGCCTCGGAACGTTCCTGGCGTGGCTCAGAACCGATGGACTCTATGAGAATGCACTGATCATTGTCACTGCGGATCACGGCGAAAGTTTTTCGCACGGGTACGGCGGCCACGGAGGCCCGTTGCTGCACGACGACCTCATCCATATTCCGCTGATTATCAAAGAACCCCGTCAAAAATCGGGAACACGGCAGGCCGTGGTGGCCGAACAGATCGATCTCTCGCCGACGATTCTCGATCTGGTCAACCTACCTATCGATCGATATTTCGAAGGTCGGTCGCTCAAACCGGTACTTCGAGGCGAGAGGATGTCCGGGCCCATTTTCTCGATGAACTTCGAGCAAAGCAGCTGTTTCGATGCCCTTGACACGGGTACGGTGGCCATGATCAATGGTCCTTGGAAATATGTGCACTATTTTGGCGCGATTCATTATCCGATGATGCCTCAATTGACGGATGCCCTTTATGACACCCAGGCGGACCCGCACGAAACATCGAATGTAATAGACATTCAGCCATCAATCGCCAACGAGATGCGTGAAGCCATCGAGGGACAATTGCGCACGCATGGTGGCGGCAGCGCGCCGCACTGAGCGTTAGCGCGTGCAAACGTGAGCATGCCAGCAATACTCCCCCTTGGTCGGGACGCGTGGTCGTGGGTGCGACAGGGCGGCAAACCAGGCCTGAGTTCCCCATGGCATCGATTGCTATATCGGTGGCGATGCCACTGGTTCGAACGCAATCTGGCGCTGCAACGCCAGCTTTTCCCGCCGCAACCCCTCAAGGTGGCGCCTCTCTTCATTCTCGGCTTCTGGCGTTCCGGTACAACCTATTTGCACGAGCTGATCGCCAGTGGGTCTCACGTCAAGGCCCCGGCTACGTGGCAGTGCATGAACCCAAGTTCATTTCGCCTGCGCGCTCCTCCGGCCCGACGCTTGTATGTCCAGCGCCCAATGGATTCAGCGCAGATAGACACGCTCTCGCCCCAGGAGGACGAGTTTGCCCTCCTTGCTTTGGGCGTGCCTTCCGTTTACCGCGGTTTTCTTGACCCTCGCCGTCTAGCCGATCTTGCGCGCTGGCTGGATCCGCGGAGTTGGACGGCCAATGAGCCAATGGGCTGGCTGCAAACCTGGCAGCGCTTTCTCGAGGATGTTGCTGCTGGAGACGGCACCCGCTTGGTCCTGAAATCGCCGGGACACACGTTTCGCTGCCGGGCACTGGGCGAGGCCTACCCCGAGTCCAAGTATATGTGGCTCGTGCGAGATCCGGTCGACACCTACTTCTCCAATCAAAAGATGTGGACGGCGATGTTCGAGCGGTATGGGCTCTGGAAGTGGGAACCGGAAATGCTCGATGAATTTCTTTCCATTGGACTTGAGATGGCTGCCGAATGCCTCGCTTACAGTGTCGAGGCCCTGTCCAGCGAGCAGATAGTCGTTGTCGATTTTGAAAAACTCACCCGCCTACCCGTCGATACCGTCGAGTGGGCGTGCTGCCGGCTCGGGCTGGAGAAACCGGATCGTCAACGCTGCACCCAGATCGCTACCTCTGGATCCGCTCGGCGCGCCGACACCTACGGCGGGTATCGGCTGCCTGACCGGATTGTCGCGGCTGCTCGGAAAGCACGGCAACTACAGCAAATTGCGCTCGAGCGCCGAGGGATTTAGGCCCTCCGGCTGGGCACGGAGCGGTCACCTTCTCAATAGGCGGCTCGGGGCGGGAAGAGCACCTGGCCCGCCGTCTTGACCGTGATCTGGAGATCCAGCCAGAGCGACCATTGCGTCACGTATGCCAGATCGTGTTCCACGCGTTTCCGTAAAAGTGCAGGATCAGTGATCTCGCCACGGAATCCATTGCATTGCGCAAGCCCAGTGATGCCGGGCTTTACGAAGAATCGCGTACGATAGCCCCCAAAAAGCGCACCGAACTCCCGGTCATGCGCTACCATGTGGGGGCGCGGCCCCACAATGCTCATATCCCCCTTGAGAACATTTATGAACTGGGGGAATTCGTCCATGCTCGATCTGCGGAGAAACCGCCCGAATGGAAAAACCCGTTTGTCTCCGCGGCAGGCCTGTTGTGTTTCGTTGTTTGGGTTGCGTCCCGCTGCATACATTGAGCGGAACTTCATCATATGGAACGGTTTTTGTCCGAATCCAGTCCGTTCCTGTACAAAGTAAAGGCAACCCGGCGCCTGGAGGCGCTGCATGATCCAAACTACCAATGACATGGGCATCACGAGGAGCACGACCACAGGAAGTGCAACGACGAGGTCGAAGGCACGTTTCAACATGCGGGCAACTGGATCCTCAAGAGGCTCATCGATCATGGTGTAGAAATGATGGCCTTCCTCGTTGACGCTGGCCATAGGGAATCCCAACCGATCATCAATGTTTTCGTAGATCAGCAACCGGCAGCCACCCGACTGGCAGGCTTCCATTATGAAACGCGCCTCGTCGTGTGTCCGCGGTACCTCAAGTGAAATAACCTGGACTACCCGATGCCTTTCGATGGCGCGCTGCAATTCCATTAGCGGTCCGATGAAAGGCATCCCCGATCTCTGATCGACGATTGCCTGGTCGCATAGAAAGCCCACCGGCTGCACACCGATCGTCTCCTTGGATGCAAGCCAGTGCCCCAGCCGATCGAGACTCTTTGGGCTCCCAATAAAAAGAGTCGGGATCAAACGATTGCGCCCAAAAAAGAGCTGCGACAGGAATCGTGGCAGGCTGTGGTTGACAAAAAACAGCAAACACGCCGCGAAACCCAGGTAACTACCGATGAAAAGGCGACTCATCGTTCGCTCCTTGAAAGCAAACATGAAGGCAAAAATAAACATGGCGACCATCACGATTTGGCGGGTAGTCAACCCCGCTGAATCAATCCAAGACAGCCGATGGTAGCGGGACGCCATCCGTTGAAGATAACGCGCACTGACCACAATCCCCGTCGCCACGCATACAAGAAACGGGAGGATGTTGGCGAGTGGATCCGCGCCGATCCATGGGACGTAATGATAAAAATTGTAATAGACGAGCAATAGTGAAGTCGCCAGCAAGACGGTTACTCCTACGTGGAGATTGCGCAGACCGCGTAGCCGGTTAGCAATCATTATTTAAAAACGGCCGACAGTTCAGCCAGACCCGCCCTTCCGCAAAGTCGGTTCAGAATCACCGTCATAACAGCCAAATAGTGTGTAAAATGACAAACTTCCCCATCGTTCTATTCAAGACTTTTCCTAGCGGGGTTCGTCCTCTGAAAAACGTTCCTACGCACAAGAGTTCGCATCGTTTCTTCATATCGACTTAATACGACTTTGCGATCAAAAAGCTGAACCTGCTTCCATCCGTTTTCTCCCATCGTCCCCAAACACCTTTGGTCTGCTTGGACAACGGACAAAACATGTTCCAGCGCCCCAATATCTCCGAACGGTACCACGATTCCTGCATTGCTTCTTTGTATGACTTGGCCCAGTTCCGAATCCAAGTCAGCAGAAACCAAAAGCGGTTTTCGCTGTGCCATTATACCCAATAACTTAGAAGGGAAAAATATATTACCTACACCGCTGCGTTGCGCCACAAAAACTATGTCAATCAAATCGAGAAACCTTCTGTAATCTGCCACACCAAGAAACGGTCTGAATTCGAGATTTGACAGCTTCTTTCCCCTCACAATCTGCTCCAGCCGTGGACGATCGGCTCCATCGCCAACAATATAGAAATAGAACCTAGTGTTTCCGCTCGCACGAACAGCCAGATCAACCAGAACATCTACTCCCTGCTTTTTCCCAATATTCCCGGCGTAGGCCACTATCAAACGGTCACGCACCAACGGACAACGATTCAAGAATTCCTCACACGGCGTCGCTTTCACCTGCGATTCCAAATCGATCCAATTAGGCACAATAACGGTTTTCTCTACTGGAACTCCTTTTGACAGAATCTTCTGCTGCATGCCATCAGACAAGGTGATTACAGCCGAACTTCGTTGATAGAGCCAACGTTCAATGGCGAACATGCCGCGCATCGCAAGCCCTTTCTTGACCATGCCAAGGTCCTGGGCCGCGTCCAAAGGCAGGTCCTGGACATGCGTAATCACCGGGCACTGCCAGCACCACGCCAGGAAACGCGCTACGATCGCCAGAAAGAGTGGGGGCGTAATCGCCACCACCAAATCCTGCTTGCCACATCGAAACCCATTCAGCAAGGCAAAGAAACAAAATGAAATCTCATGCAGAAGCCGCTTGAATGACGACGGTCTTGATGGCACATATAGATATCCACGTATGACATCAATCCCTCGATAGCGCTCGCGTGCGAAGAACCTCCGCCTGTCCTCGGATCGCTTCGACCACAGCGGATAATAGGAAAAGCCGGTCAACATTGTCACGCTATGTCCTTTCTCAGCTAAAAAGACAGCAAGATCTGTTGAATAATTGGCGATTCCAGCGTGATCCGGAGCAAAATTGATACTGGCTACCAGAAGTCTTAGCTTCGTCTGCACAGTGCTTTTATTTGTCTTTGTCCGCTAAACCTCTGATTCCCTCAATTTCGGCAAAAAAGATAATCGGCTTGGACTAGTCTGTTATTTGCAAAGGACGGGTTGAATCGCGCACGAAAGACAAAGCCTTCGGTCCGCAAAAAACTTTCAACATCCGTTCTAAGCGCCTGGCCGGAATAGAGCGGCACTTCGGAACACTCGGCATAAACAAAGGCGCAGTGCTGCAGCGCGACCTTGGCTCCGCGCAATACGTTCAACTCGAATCCCTGCACGTCCAGTTTGAGCAATGCGCGCCTTGCATACCCCCAATGACCGCCAAGACTGTCGAGCGTTGCCACCGCAACGCGTCTCGTGCCGACTTCTGCTGTACGAGGAAAGAGGCGCGCCTGCAATTCACCGATCGGAAGCAAAGAGGAACTGTCCGCCTGGCCGCTGACGTGCAGGACTGCCGATCCCTCCGCATCGCCCAATGCCAACTCGAATAGCTCAATGCCAGGTTGCACTCCATGAATCAAACGGTAGACCGCCGCCTCGTCTGACAGGGGTTCGTAAGCCCGAATTGGAACCTGGGGTAACAGCAGCCGAGCCATCAAAGTGAACTGGCCCCGGTTGGCGCCCACATCGAGAACAAGATCAACGTCCAGCCCGCGCAGGCCCTCGCGATGCTCAATCGACGGAGCGACTCCGTGCGCCAATGCCCACCAGCAGCGCGGATGCGTCGCCGAAAACCACGCCTTGAGTAAACGCAATCGGAATAGATCCGAATTTGAAGACATTCTATTTCATTTTTTTTCCAACACCGCGTAAGCGAAACTCGTGAGCCACGGCACCGGGTGGCGCAGCAGCGATGAAGCCAGCGCCCGGTGGATGCGTTCAGCAAACGGCATCTTCTTGTAGTAGCCAGGATGCCCGAAGAAACCCGCATAACGGACCGCGCGGAAACCGACGGATTCCAGCCGGTCCAATTGAGCCCGGGTCGGACCGCGGCACCAATGATAATAGGCGGGAAACTTTGCGTTCTTTCCCGAATCGTGCCGGCCTGCTTGCATGCGGCTCAGCAGCCAGTGCGTCAGCCGCTCTGGAAGTAGCAAGTTAAAGGCATAAGGCGGCGCGTACAAAGTCGGGAAGAAATGGAAGGCGGTGCCACCCTGCCGGAGCAATGCGTGGATGTTCCGATGAAAGACCTCCGCGTCTTTCACATGCTCGGCAAGCATCTTGCTGAACACAAAATCGTACGTTCCGCGCACGCCGGTCAGCGGTTTAGCAATATCCTGCACGCGGATCCGGTAGCCCGGGGGCGCCTTGGCAAGCTCCTCCGCAGATATGTCCAAAATGACGTAGTCCAGGCCATGCGCCTGGACAAAATCCGGCGCCAGGGCCGGGTTTGCCCCGGCCCCCAATTCACAAATCGTCCGACTGCCCGTCGCAAGAACCAGTTCTTTTAAATACTCATCGAAACCTGACCATGCATCATCCGTCAGGCCGTATTCAATACGGGTCGGAACACCAGAGGCGGGTTCGGCCTTGTTTTGTTCGAAAGACGTGCCCATCTGGACTTTGTTCGGCATTGCCGGGTTTGGCCTGGTTCTATTTCGGCTGGCGATAATGGGCGACCAGCCACGCCGCAGTTTCTGCAATCCCCTTCTCCATCGAGAACGGACCGTGGCCGAGCACGTCGAAGGTCGGCTGCATCGGCACGGGATTCGGCGTCACGAGATTGAACAAACGCTCAGAGTACATCGGAAAGCGAAGACCGCAGGCGCGAAAACCGTCGCCGACCCAGGCGAGCCCGCGAATCAGGGGCAAAGGGGCGGTCCGCACCTCCCGACCCGAGAGCGCCCGGGAAAAACCGTTCACCCAATCGATCTGCCGGACGTTTTCGTCCCCCACGTAGAGCGTGCGTCCATTCGTCAACGAAGCCGGCAGCGCGAGGATGCGTTCAATCTGCCAGACTACATTCTCGACGTAGCCGTAGGCTCTAACCACCGGGTCGTGCGAAGGATGTACATACCGGTCTTGAAAGATCAATCGCCACAAGGCTTCGACATGGAACGGGTGATTGGGTCCCCACACCGCGGTCGGGCGAATGATCGTCCAGTGGCCGGCCAGACCTGCTTGGCGGGTAAGCTGTTCTGTAATGATTTTGCTCTCGCCGTACAACCCATGAGGGGCGTAATCCTCATCGTGTGCCGCCGGACCCGAACCCGGCCTGCGGACATGTTGCGATGAAGTGATGACGAGGCGCTCGACATCTCCGAGCGCACGCACAACGGTCAGCGCGTTCGCCGTGCCCTCGGTGTTGGCCTTGAAGTCGTCCAGCGAACGCCCCTCCATCACCGCCAAAGCAGCCAGATGGACCATGCAATTCGGTTTGAAGTCCCGACAGACGGTTTCCAGACGCCCGCGGTCGAGAATCGAGCCTTCTCGCCAGCAAACGCGTTGCGCGCACTCCGCTGGCGGCGCAACGTCGAAATTGGCCACGGTATAGCCAGATGCGAGCAGGTGGGGCACCAAACGCCGGCCTATGAAACCGCTGCCGCCAGTCACAAGCACTCGCCTCATTTGGACCTCCTCAAGCGACGCGACGATTTCGCCGCCAGCGCTTCCTCGTATATTCCCAACAAACGGCTCGTTGTGGCTCCGTTCGAGAACGCATTCTCAGCAAGCGTTCTCCCCCTTTGGCCCATCGCAACGCGGTAGTTCGGAGGCGCTTCCAGCAGTTGCCGCAACGCCTTCTCGCAGGAGTCGGCTGAGGTTCCACAGACCACACCGGCTTGAGCGTGCACGATCTCCTGATGAATGTAGACCTCCCTAGAAATAACCACAGGCAGACCCGCTCGCATCGCCTCCACGATGGCCATTCCGAAATTCTCGTTAAGCGAAGGAAGTATAAAAATATCGCTGGCTGCCAACGCCGCTTGTTTCTCTTCGCCCGAAAGAAAACCTGTCTGGATCGTCCACTCCAGCGTGCCGTGCCTAGTCAAAAGGTCGCGCACTTCGGAGACGTAGGCGGGGTCGCCCGAGCCCACCAGCAGGAAGTGAAGCTGCGGCCAAAGCCGGCGCAGCGACGCCAAGGCAGGAACCAGGTACTCCAGCCCTTTCTTGTAATCCACGCGGGAAAAAAAGATGATAACGGGGGCATCGGCCGGAATCCGATGCCGGACACGAAAATCCTGGCCAGCCGATTCTGGCACCGCCGGCCCCGCCGGAACGGGAAGCGCCACGGCGAACCTTCGCGGTGTCGCCCCGAAGGTCACCAAACGTTCGGCCTCAAGTGCCGACGTGCACAGGATTCCCGCCGCTCCATCCAAAACGGGCTTCACCAGCAGACGCCCGAATACGCGTTTTAGAAGAGCGCGTTTCCTCAGATCGAACGGATCCAGGGAACCGTGCGGGCGAAGAAAATAGGGCACCTGCTGTCGCCGGGCAGCGGCAGCGGTTCGCAAACACACGAACGAGAAAACCGCATGGATTTCCACCAGGTCATATTGGGGAACCATCTTCTCCAGCTTGGCGTGCAGCCCCCTGCCGTTATACCACCTTTGCGGGAATACCCGCGGCAGAGTCATCCACGGCACGTTGGCGTAGGCCGCCCGCAGATACTCCAAATCATCGTTCCTCCCCCGCGTCGCGACGACCTGAACGTCGATTCCCGCCTCCACGAGGCTGCGGCAAACATTCAGGCCGGCATGGACGGCGCCCCCCAACCGGTTGTCCAAGCTGTGGACAGCGTGCAACACCCGAATCCCGCGTCCAGCCTGGTGCCCGCTCGCCCCGTTCTCGACCGTGGAAAGCACAGCGCCCATGTTCAGCCGCCCTCACCCCGGACGGCTATGATCGCAAACGTGTTTTTCATCCCAATTCTTTCCCCGATAAATTGAAACGCGGCAGTCTGGGTGCTGAAATAGGGGACTATTCTCGTGTGAAAGCCCGCTCTTGTATAAAGAGTCGCGATTGCATTTTGGTCCACCCCGCCTCGAAGAACATGATATTCAGCATTGTCGTGCGCGCAATCGGGCAGAAATATCCCGCGAGCGCGGCGAATACGCCGTTTCAGACCACGCCAAGCGTCTTGCCTTCCTATGCGCCACAATAGAAATGAAAGCCCGTCAAACAACCGCACATACCGTTTTTGAGTGGAATAGAGCAGCGGATCCTGGAAAGAAAAGAACTGGCCGTGCGGCCCGAGCCTGGGCAACAGCCGCTGAAGGAGGCCGAGATAGTCCGGGATGTGATGGAGAAACGAGTTGGCCACGATCAGATCAAAGATCTGGTCATTCCCCCCTAGGAAATCCATGACATTCGCGCATTGAACAACCAGCCGCGTGCGATGAGCAGCGCATTTTCGGGTTAGCTCGGTCAGTTGCTCGGATGAAATATCGACAGCTGTCACATGGGCACCCAATTCTAGCACCGGCAAAGTAACCGCGCCCTCACCCGCCCCGAGATCCAGCACTCGGGGCATCGGGGCATGACGTCGAGCCGTTTCGAAAACCCGGACCAGCTCGGCCGCGTACAGCCCACGCAACGATTTGTGTTTGATGTGGGGGGCGCCGGAGACATAGCGAGCCCCGGCTTCGCCGTCATAGGCCGCGAGGTTGGCGCGCGCCGCTATTTCAACCAAAGCCGTCGAGGAGCTGGTTGGCATGATTGTGTGTGGTTACGTCTTTGCGCGGCTCTTGCGGCTCCGCATAACGATTCCCCGCCACTTCAGACAAAGATAGAGGGTCATATAGAGATGATAATAAGCCACGCCAATCGTGCGATCCCAGAAAGTCAGGTAGTCCCTATATCGTTCCCGGACCTTTGCCACCTCTTGCAGCGAGGCCGTCGGGGTGCGCACCAAACCGCTGTCCGGGTGGATTCCAAAACGCGACAGGCATTCCCGCACATTTGCCATCCGATGCGCCATACCGAGCCGGATCCACAAGTCGTGGTCGTAAATATGCCTCAACGAAGTATCCACTTGCGAACCGACGGCCCTTAGAGCTCCGGTCCGTACGAATACCGACGAGGGAACTGCCAGGTAATTGAATCCGATGATCTCTCGCCGCAGATTGAATTTGTGCGAACGGCGGCGTCCAATCAGGCCTCCATCCTCGTCCACAAACTCGCTCGCCCCGGATATCACATCCCACTCGGGATGCGCGTCAAAATAGTCCGCCACTATTTCCAAGGTGCCCGGCAGGTAGCTCTCGTCCGAATTCAGCCAACCAAAGATATCCCCCGTCACTAGCCGCAACCCCTTGTTCAGCGCGAAAACAGAACCCTCATCGGGTTCGGAAATCCACCGCAAATGCGGATAGGCCTTGATGACTTCGAGGGTCCCGTCCGTCGACCCGCCGTCAATGATGATGTGCTCCAGATTGGCATAGCCCTGCGCAAGGACGTTTTCTATCGCCTTTCCGATATAAGCACGTCGATTCAGCACCACGGTAACTATGGAGTATTTCAGATTTCCCGTCACGTGGTCCTTAATGGTTGAATCAAGTCCCGATCCGGCTCCCTCAGCATAGAACTCGCCGCACGCCGCCTGCGCATCCATTGATACAACAGAATCGTCACAACCGGGACCAAACCGAACAGATAATATTGGATGCCCGTAAAGTTCTGGTTGCAAAACACCCACAACCATTGGTAGGATATCATCGTGTAATAAACACCTGCCGTGATGACTGAGGGCCGAAGCCGATACCACAAATAGCTCCCGTTAACCATGAATGCATAGATCAGGGGAGCCAGTATGATTCCGATCCATCCCCCTTCCGCATACGCCGTCACTAAATAAGGATATGTGTTTGCAGGCAGCATTTCAAGGTAAGAATCAAAGTCAATCTGCTGCAGCTTCGCCCGCACGAATTCGCCTTGATAAGAAAGAGAATAAATTGGTCTCAGCACTCCGACGCCCAGGTTATATCCACCCGGAAATCTGTTTACGAAATTGGAGAAATTCTCGAAAGGCAACGCAAAATAGGAGTATAATTCACTAATTGTGGAATCGTAGGGTTCGCCAAAATCAAAGTCAAATCCCAGATTTCCTTTCAGCCCCGCCATGGGACGGCTCCCTCGGACTTGCTGGAAAACGGTAGCGGAGCCGATCGCCAAACCGGCTATGACAAACGCGGCCAGTGCGAATTTCACGAATCTTCGACGCTTCCGCGCCGGGAAGCCGCTGAGTTTCAGCCAGTAATAACGCGCAACCAGGATGCTTGTGAGACAGTACAAGCATTCACTGCGGGAGAGCTTGATCAGGGCGACCACGGGATAGAAGAAGAGCAGCGCAAGGTAGGCCGCCCGCGCAATCCGTCCGGTGGCAATCTTGAGTTTAAAGTAAAAGAACGGCGCCAGACCAAACACCGGTATTGATAATGCCCAGAGGGAACCGCCCTTCCATTGCCAATAAGGATCCCGAGAAATCGACGGATCATTCAGGTACGTGACAAGCGGAACGCCGATCGGGTTCGTGATCAGCTCGTTGTAGATGACTGCGACCGCCCCAACTCCATATAAAACAATGAGAAACACCGTGAAATCGCCCCGTTTCAACAACGCACACATGCGTGCAAACGCCGCACGATTCCACCACCGTCGTTTTCGATTTAGGTAGCATGCCGGACAAAGTGAAACCGCCGCCATCACGACCGTTGCGTAGACCGCCATGGCCACCGTTTCCGGGTGCCATGGGTGCTCCTTGCTTGAAAGATTCAGCAGTCGGAGCGACAGCGGAAGCACCCAGCCGATCAGCAGCAGGCTGAACGGAGAACAGAAATCCCCTAGGAGCCGGTCGTTGACCCTGTACCAGACCACACAGACTCCCAAGGCAACCACTGCCCACAAAATGGGATTCATTCTGGTTCCGGCGACACGAGCAGCACGTCTTCATGCTGTCGGAACCACTGAATCGTCAGCCGTAGGCCATCAGCCAACGGCGTCAGCGTCCGCGCAGGCAGGATCTGCTTGAGCTTGCTGATATCCAGGCATTTTGACTTTGCTCCGACGTAGCGCAATTCATCGTAGCGAATCCGAGCCGGATCATAGTCCACAATGCTGCAGATCATGCTGGCATAGGAACGGATATCACATTCGCATCCTGCGCCCATATTGATCACTGAATTGGAACAAATCGCTGCCACCGATTTCGTATCCCGGACGAAATCTTCCGCCAGAATCAACTCGCGCTTTTGATAGCCATCCCCCCACAACAAAACTGTCTTTCCAAATCTTTTCGCCGCCAGTATCTTGCGGATCAGGTCGAAGATGAAATGCATCTGCCTCCCGTCCGTATGATATCCCGGACCATAAATCGTGGACGGCACGAGCGTGAGCCAGCTTAGGCCATACTGTTTTTGCAGAGCCAGCTGTCCGACAAGCAGCATCCGCTTCGTCTGGGCATACGTGTAAAGGCTCTCGATCGGAGTCCCTTCGAGGTAATGTTCTTCCGACAAAGGCAGATCGGGGGAATACGAGCAACTCGTACCCATGGTGATGAGCTTCGCCTGCGGCTGCCTTCTCTGCCACCAATCCAGCACATGGGTATTGATCAACTGGTTGATGACCCATTGTTCCCCGGGATGCTTTAAACAAAAATCGCCGGCCTGTGTCCATGCCGCGAGATGATAGATCTGGTCGTAGGCGTCGGAGAATTGATCCAAGCTTCCGCGGATCCGAAGATCAGCGTCTTTGGAGCCCAGTTCGACAACCGTATGGCCCGCCCCGACCAGCCCCCGACATAGGGCCGCCCCGAGGAACCCTGTGGCACCAGTCACCAAGATCTTCATAGTCAGCTCTCCGGCGGGTTTACCGGGAAAAAGAACTGCACGCCCCGATCAATCAACGATTGGTTTCGTTGGAGGATCTCACGCTTGAAGTTCCAAGCAAGCACATAATAGATATCAGGCGATTCCTTCAGGTCCTGCTCGATGACGACGGGAATATGCGAACCAGGCGCGTATAACCCCCGCCGCAATTCATTTCGTTCCACCAAACACTCGATCAACTCCGGCCCCACTCCGAAATAGTTGAGCATTGTATTTCCCTTGACCGGAGCCCCAAATCCCCAGACCCGCTTGCCTGCCGCTTTTGCTGTCCGCAAATAATCGAGATTCGCCTCCTTGAACTGCTTGATCCGCTCGGCAAATCGCACGTAGGTCTCAAGTTTGTTGCTGCCGTCGCTGTCCTCCTCCGCCCTCAGCCTTTCCAACCGCTCGCTCGGCTTTGGCGCGCTAGAGCGGTGACCCACAAACGCAATCATCGATCCACCGTGAATGGGTGCAAGATAGGCGTCAAAAACCGTCAGCCCGTGCCGGTTCAGCAGAACCTCAAGAGTTCGAAGGTTATAATAAAGGAGGTGCTCATGATAAATCTGATCGAAGGCCATGTTCTCTATAATTCGCTTCATATAGAGAAACTGAACGACAAATACACCTTGATCCTTCAGACTCTCCCGAATTCCCTCGGAGACCGAGTGTAACTCCTCCAGGTGAAAGAAAACCCCGGCGGCGTTGATCACATCGAACTTGCGTCCCAACGAACGCGCGACCGCCAGATTGAAGAATTCGTTGAGGGTCGGTACGCCCGCGTCCTGGGCGATCTTGGCCGTCGTTTTTGACGACTCAACACCAAGCACGCCATAGCCGAGCTCCTGGAAATGCTTCAGCTGGGTTCCGTCGTTGGATCCAATGTCTAGAACGCTCTTCTCGAAAGTCTCTCGAAAGAACCGTCCGTCAACCTCGCGAGCGATCCCGCGGAAGTGTTCCCCCAGCGACTTTGTCACCCCTGAAAGATAGGTGTGGTCGCCAAACATCACCTCCTTCTTGACAGTGAAGTCCAATTGCGCGGCGCCACAATTCCGACAATAGACGACCCTCAGCGGGTAAAATGGCTCTGACCCGATCTCCTGCCTTCTCAGAAAATGGTTACACCAAGGCTGAAGGCCGAGATCGATCGCCGGCACCAAGTCGCTTGAATCACAAATACGACAAATCATATTATATAGGGTTGGTGGCTGAAATCGCTATTGCCCGGCTAATATATCGCTTGACGGAAATGAAACAGAGTCCATGCACGACGATTTCGGAAAGAACGCTGACAACGGCTGCAGCGACAATACCGTAACAAGGTACAAACAGCAGATTGGCCCCTACGCTAAAGACCGCTCCTGCCAAGGATGCGAGGAAGAACTGCCGGTCCAGATGAAGCGCCGACAGGCTCCACGCAAAGATCTGGCCGACGAATACTGCGAGCCGCCCCACGACAAGGATCTGAAACGGCAGGATCGCCTCGGTGAACGCAACCCCGAGGAACCTGCGGTAGACGACCGGTGCAAGCGAAATAACGCCCGCGCTTATCGCGCCGCCGGAGAAAAGAAACAAGAATAGCAGTTCCTTCTGGCGGTGCCAGAGAAACGTGGGCCCCTTCCGGCGCCAGGCAACCAAGCGCGGCAAGAGCAGGGAGTTGATGCTGCTGTAGAGGAGGTCGAGCCCGGCGACCAGCATCAATGCCGAACGATATGCTCCCAACGATTGCTTCCCGGCGATATAGCCTACCAACGGCACCTGCAATGTCGAATAGCAATAGACGACAACGGCCAACATCCAGTAAGGCCGAGATTCCCTTAAGAGCGCCGCAATTGCAGGAGCAGGCTCGTCGGTACCGCCTTGCGATGCGAGTGCTCTGAAGAGCCAAAAACTCAAAAGCATGCCGCAAAACCCCGCGAACGCCATGACGGCAACATCCGAGCCAGCCGGCATGCCGGGACGAAAAAAGAAAAAGGCTGCCGCCGTGACCGCACTGGTTAGCACGGATACCAACGCCTGCAGCGGCAATTTCTCCAGCCCCTGAAACACAAAACTCAAGCCAAAGGACGTTCCAATTGGCAAGATGGCGCCGACACACCACGCAAACGCGTGTTCGCCCGAGGTTAGAATAAGGACGGCACATAGGCCCAACGGAAGAATAGCGGCCAGCAGTCTCGTCCGAAACCAGACGATCGAAGCTGTGATCCCACGGGCACACCCGGGATTTGCGGCGATCCGCCGAACGGCAACGGTGTCCAGACCTCCATTCGCAAGAACGACCACCAATTGGCTGATCGATGCCACCAGCGCCGAGATCCCCAGATTCGCCGGGCCGAGGCACCGCGCGGCGTATGCGCTCCCAATAAAAGCCATGCCTCGGGCCGCCGAATTGAGGCCGAAGAGCCACACCGCCTGGCGGGCCATCTTCGAAGAGATGACCCGGTCGGCAAAGTTTCCGACGGATAGATGGACGCGCCGCGCACTGGCCAATGCCTCGTTCAAGAAAAGATCACCTGGCTTCCCGGAGCACTAACCCGCAAACTCAATGTGTGCATCCCCGGAAACGCGGCCCGCAGCCGCGGCTGCACATCCGGGGGGGCCATAAAAAGCAGGAACCCTCCCCCTCCGGCTCCGAGCAGCTTGCCCCCCCAAGCCCCTGCTTCAATCCCACGGCGATAAAGCGCGTCAATCTCCTCGTTGCTGACCATTGGATCGAGACTTCGTTTTGCCTGCCAGGCTTCATGAAGCAGCGCACCAAATTCACTAAGGCTCCGTCCCGCAGAGAGCAGCTCAAATCCTCGATAAGCCATCGATTGCATGTGCCTGAGCGTTCTTTGATTTGAATTCAGATTCTTCACTTTCCTCGACTCGATCTCCGCCGCCCTGCGCTTGATCCCGGTGAATAGAGCGAGGAGATGCGCCTCGAATTCCTCAATCCGTCGCGGCGAGAGCCCGAGCGGCGTGACGCGGATATTATCCTCGGCTTTGAACTCCAAAATATTAAATCCTCCGACGGCCGCTGTGGTCTGATCTTGTACGCCGACACACTCGCCAAGCACATGCCGCTCGATGTGAATGGCTTCGTATGCAAGTTGCAGGCTCGGCACAAACTTTCCGCTGTATGCGTGCAACGCTTGAAGCAGACATACGGTAAAGGTCGACGACGATCCCAAGCCGGTGAATGCAGGAAGATCCGCCACCGCGTGCAGTTCCACATCGCGATCGAGTCCGCAAAATCGCAAGCATTCGCGGAAAACCGGATGTTGAATCTCCTCAATCTTCCTTACAAGTTCGCCACGGCTGTATGATACGCGCACCGCATAATCGAACAGATGGCTCTGAAATGCACTCGCTGTCACATACGAATACTTGTCGATTGCGGTCGCGAGCACCGCGCCGCCACACTCACGGAAGTGCTCCGGAAAATCGGTCCCGCCTCCGAAGAAGCTGATTCTCAAAGGGGCTCGAGCGATGATCATGAGGGTGCTGGTCGGTACGCGCGCAACGGCTTAATCACGCTGAAACCAATCTGCGTGATCGCGGATAAAATTGTCCGCCAGCCCAAGGCTTTCCTCCGTGCCAATATCGATGAACGGCGCATCACAGCTCACAACGTCTATTGGAATCCCCCTCTTTAGCCAGGCGGGAAAAACATCTGTTTCAAAACTCAAGGGGCAGGTCGTCGGAATCTCTTTCAGCAACTCATGCGGAAAGGCATAAACGCCCGCGTTGATCATGCCGGCGCCTGGCCGTTTCTCCGAAAACCGCATCAGTGTTCCGTCTGAAGCCACTTCTAACGATCCGTAACGCGCGGCATCCGGCACGGCCACGCCCAACATCACCCCTGATGCCGGCTTGGCCAGCGCTCGGCTCATGACATGCTGCAACGACGCCAACGCCAGCGAGTCCCCATTTGCAACGATCCAGACCGCGCCCGAAAACCTCGCTTTCTTGATCGCGTGCAGGAATCCGCCCGCGGTTCCCATCGGCCTGTCTTCGCGCACCCAATCGACATCAACTCCGTCAATAGAATTGCGCGAAAAGTGTCGTTCCACGGCTTCAGCTCGGTAGCCCGTTGACAACACAACTTTCCTCACCCCTTGAAGCGCGAGATGTAGGACCACCCACTCCAGAAACGGCCGACCCGCGACAGAAATCATCGGCTTTGGAAGATCCCCCAGCAGATGTCGAATGCGCGTCCCGAAGCCACCCGCAAGCACGACGGCGGCGATTTCGTTCCGCGGTGCCGGTTCCACCGGAACGAGACCCGCCTCAGACATTCGAGTACTGCGCATTCCTCAGGATCACATATCCCTTGATGAGTTCACGGATGCCGCGATCCAAATCCCATTCCATCCGAAACCCCGTGGACAGGATTCTCTGGTTCGAAACAATATAGTCCCGTTTGTCAGGATCTTCCCCGACCGGCGCCTCAAGGTAAACAAATCCAGGCACGTGCTGTTTGATCCTCTCGCACAACTCCAGCTTGGAGAGATTTGCGTCCTCGAGCCCGAAATTGTACGGCCGACCTGTCATCGCTTCGAAGTTCTCGAGCGCGAAGGCAAAGACCCTCGCCACATCGCGGACATGCACGAAGTTCCGTTTGAACTGACCCTCGAACACAACCACTGCGCGATCGTTCACTGCCCGATAGACGAAATCGTTTACAAGCAGGTCAATTCGCATCCTTGGCGACACCCCGAAGACCGTGGCCAACCGGAATGTAATGCTGTTTCCGCGATCGAGCACGGCCTTTTCGGCATTGCTTTTCGTGATGCCGTACAAAGAGATCGGCCGCAGCGGCGTCTCCTCCGTGCAGAATTTGCCTTTCTCCCCGATGCCGTAGCCGCTGTTCGTCGTTGGATAGATGATCCGCTGATTGGGCGACGCCAGACGGCACACCAACTCCACCGCCTGTTGATTGATGGTCTGCGCGCCAATCTCGTCCATCTTGCACATCGGCATTCCTACCAATGCCGCAAGGGGGATGATCACATCGGCTTTTGCCAACTGCGGCTTTAAAAGCCTCTCGTCCCGACAATCGCCGCGTACGATCTGAAACAAGTCATGGTGGCAGCAATCCGAGAGGCTGTTCTGGCGAAACAAAAGGCTGTCCAGTACGGTCACTTCGTGACCGGCATTGAGAAGTGCCGGTGTTAATACGGAGCCTATATAGCCGGCGCCACCAGTGATAAGTATTCTCATAGGGAAAGAGCTATCGATTACACTGCCTGCGGAATCTTCTTGGCTATCTCTTCAGCGATGGCCAATGCAGCGGTCGCCGCCGGGCTCGGCGCATTAATGAGATGCAACGCATTCTTCCGTTCGATAAATGCAAAGTCCTGCACCAAGGTGCCGGATGCCTCCATCGCTTGAGCGCGCACGCCTGCACCGCCGGTTTCGAGGTCAGATTCCTGGATTTCGGGCACAAGGCGTTGGAGCGACCGACAGAAAAGCCGTCGACTAAATGACCTCCGGATCTCATCCCAAGTCATCGCTCGATGTTGCCTAATGAAACTCCACAACCCGGGGAAGAACAATGCATCTGCAAGATCCACAGGATTGATCTTCCACTTCGTGTATCCTTCGCGGGCGAAAGCCAAAACTGCATTGGGCCCAGCCTCGATTCCGCCATCAATCAGACGGGTAAAATGAACACCAAGGAACGGGAATACCGGATCGGGAACCGGATAAATCAGGTTGTGCACGAGATGCATCGCGGACGGCTTCAATCGGTAGTACTCTCCGCGAAATGGAACGATCCTGATGGTCCTTATTTCTCCAGCGGCCTGAGCTATTCGGTCGCAGTATAATCCCCCACAATTGACAATGAAGTCCGCTCGCACCTCGATGGTTTCGCTTTTCACCAGCCAACCGGCGCCGTCGTGCTTCAGACACGTAACTTTCGCATCGGTGTGGAGTGTCGTCCCCAGCTGGCGGTTCTCCTCAACGAGTGCATCACACACCCCTTGATAGTCCACGATCCCTTCTTCGGGAACACGCAGACCAGCAATACCTCCGACGTGGGGCTCGATTTCCCTCATCTCGTCTCTATTGAGCCGGACAAGCCCATGGAGTCCGTTCTGCCTGCCGCGCTCCTGCAAGATGTCGAGCCTAGCCATTTCCTCCTGGTTCGTCGCCACTACCAGTTTTCCACAAATCTCATGTCTGATCCCGTGGGCATTGCAAAATGCCACCATCCGACGGATTCCACCTACCGCAAGTTGAGCTTTCAATGAACCAGGTTTATAGTAGAGTCCGGCATGTAGGACGCCACTGTTGTGTGTGCTCTGGTGCTGGCCAAAGCAGGCTTCTTTCTCAACCAATACTACATCGCTACCAGCGTGGGAGTGATGCAATTGTTCGGCCACTGCAAGACCCACTATTCCGCCGCCGATTACACAGATTCTCATATAGTATTTGTGCCTGTCTACACTTCGCCGACTTGATCATTACGTAATCACTCAACCACGGTCCAAGCAGAGCGCATCGACCGCTCTTCGGCGAGATCAAATAGCCCTGTCCTGAATTCGGACTCTCAGTCCCAACTGCTTCAACCTTTCCAGTGCCCGATCGCGCTTCGTCTCCCGGCCGGCCCTTAGCCAAGCTTCGCCCCGTCGCTTCCGGAAGAAGAGAAGCATCAAAGGGGTACGCGTCCACGTGAATGGCAGAGCAAAGCAGGCGAACGCGAAAGCAGAACCGCCTGCGTTTGCGAGTTCAAGCAAAAATGAACAGCCTTCGACTTTGTCAAATGCGCTTTGTCTCCGGCAAACCGGGGGCGGCAGATGCGCTCGGATTCGCTCATCGGAAGGCCGCCGCCCACCGGGAAGAAGCCAAGGGAGTCGTGTCTTAACTCTTGACAAACCGTTAGGCTCACCCGGCAACATCATAGGGAAGAAAAGCTGAAACGCTGGAACCAGGAGGCGCGATCAGTCGCCTGAGGGCCGGCCTTTGCGGGCTTGGCGGCTTTGCGTGAAAATGTATCGGACAAGATCGGAATCGGTTTCACGCAGAGGCGCAAAGTCGAAAAGGACGGAGGCCGGAATTGAACTACGGATTACGCGGATAACACGGATCCAGAAGGATCTATCCGTGGACATCCGATCCTTCTTTTACAGGAGCTCGCAGAGCGAGCAGAGCAGTTTCAGCTCTCAGCTCTTTTCGATGCATTGTTGCGCATAGAAGGGTAATTCGATGGGACAGCTTCGCCCCGTCGCTTCCGAAAAGAGCGAGATCCATCTGCCACAAGCTTCGATCCCAAACATTCGAACCGATTACTTCCGACTTTTCGGGCCCAGCAACGTGTCGAGCATCGGTAGGACGGTCTTGAGCCGTCGCCGCCAAGTGTTCAGCTGCTTCGCCCGATCCAAATAGAAATCATTTTCCTCTCCGTCTTCCTCCGCGAGTTCGCGCAAGCGCGTCAGTCGATCCGCGCCCGCCACCGCCATCGGTATGATCCTCTCCTGCAGCACTCCACTCACCAGTTTGCGCAAGCTAAGTTCGGGTTCGTAAGCAGCGCGACGGGAGACATTCGCTTGCGAGTGAACGTGAGAGGGAAAGTGAATGGGTCTGCAGCCATCCGATTGCTCTACAACTCGGACCGAGCCAAGGGATCGGAGAAGCTGCAGGCCCTGGCTGGCGGAGCCTTTGCTGATCTCAAGGCGTTCAACGATGTCCGAGAAGCTCAGCGGTTCCGGCGTCGCATAAAGCAGCCCGTAGATCTGCCCGACCGATCTCGGCACGCCGAGGACCTGGACTACCTCAGAGAAAAACGCCACGCACTCGAGAGTGAATGGGGAAAGTGAGGGTGAAGGCGAAGAAAGAAGTGAAGGTAAAGGTGAAGGTGAAGGTGAAAGTGAGAGTGAGCAAGACGGGGAAAGTGGAAGAACGGGAGAAAAAGATTTAGGCGGCGACGACGCGACGCAGGACAAATCGGGGGTGCCCCCAATGTCGCGCTCCGCACGCGCGGGTCGGCGCGGAGCGGAGTTAACGTCAGCGCTGGTCAGACTTCTTTTTGTGGAACAGCCGAGAGGCACAGGCGATTATCGAGACAAAGGAGCCCGCGTCGCCATGACGCCACAGGCAGCTGGGGAGATCCTAAAGAAGCGGTGATTAAAGCGTTTGAAGTTTCGCAGTTCAAGCAAAAGTAAAGATCCCCGGAGCGAGCTCCAGGGCATTCGACCAAGCCGCACCTTCCTAATTCGCAAACAATGGACTTCTTCCAGAAACCGTTCCAAGCCGAAGCGAACTTCGTGGTATCGACCTCATTGCGAATAGACTCCGAAGAGACCAGTGACAATCCAATGGCTCATTCCCACGCATCGACCCGAATCCGCTCCGTTCCCACGCCGCAGGTCCGCAGGCCAGCGCTAAGTGCAGAGATCATCACGGGCGGGCCTGCGAGGTAGAAAACAGAGGTCGGAGAGCAGAGGACAGGAGGCGGAGGGCGGGGTCCAGAGATCAGTGGTCGGAGGTCAGATGCCGCAGAGCCGACAACGGAGGTTGGAGGACAGAGAGCAGTGGACAGTTGACGGAGGACAGTGTCGATAGAGATCCGACCAACAAAGCAAGCGGGCGCGCGAGGCAGGGCAGCCATCCTTCCGAAAAAACCGTCGTCTGGAGTTTCAGTGAAGAAAATGACGTTTAGCCGGGCAACCTTGGCAAATTGATCAAGAATCATTTCCTGAAATAGGAGAAGCTCGGGAGTTCTCGCGCCATAGACCAACGTAATCTTTTCCGGGATCTCCGGCATAAACGTTCCAATAAAAGCCGTGAAAGCGCTGATTCCGGTGCCGCCAGCAACCAGCAGGGCGCCATTTGTATCATCAATAATGAACTCACCGTAGGGGAGTTTGATCCAAACAGAACTGCCAGGCCGCAGGACCTGCTCCATCTTGGTTGTGTAGCGGCCTTTTACTGAGTAACAGATGCGTATCCGACTGCGATCGCGCGGCGAACTCGCAATCGAGAACACGCGGGACTCCGGCCAAAAACTCGATGGATCGTAATCATCGACCGTCAGATGCAGGAACTGGCCGGGCCGAAATGATGGCACCGAATTCGCTGGCACTAAATCGACCGTATAGACTCGACCGCCGTGATCGGTGATCGATTCGACGGTACAGCGGATTTTGCGAGGGATGCTCATTAGGCAGAGATCAGAGGGCAGATGAGAGGGAACAGATGACGGAGGGCTGATCCAGCAATGCAGATGACGGATAACAAAGGATGGATGCCATAGGGCTGCAGCCGGAAGAGGGATGATCCGCCAAACTTCAGCGTTCCGTCTTCTGTCTGCTGCTGGCTGCCCGCTGTCATCAGTCCTCAGTCGGTTGTTGTCCGTCGTCCGCCTTCAGACCCCAGTCCTCTGCCCACCGCCCTCTGTCGTCAGTCTTCTGACCCGCGCCTTCCCTCCACCGTCCTCTGTCATCTGCCCTCAATGAATCTATCCACAGTCGCCAGCACATGCTGGATCATGGGCTCGATCAACCCGGGATGGACGCCTATGAAAAACGTGTTGGTCATGATCGTGTCCGTGTTGGTCAACGCCCCAACGACCCTATGTTCGATCTCCGCGTAGGCAGGCTGACGCAGCAGGTTTCCACAGAATAGATTCCTGGTCTCGATCCGTGCGACTTCGAGTGCGTTGACCAATTGCGCCCGGGTGAACGGCGCTTCGGGTCGCACAGTGATCACAAATCCAAACCACGAGGGATCGGACTTGGCTGGAGCTGTGTGCAAAATGAGATACCGTTCATGCTTCTTCAGCCCGTCCTTCAGGGCGGCATGGTTGCGTTTCCTCGCCGTCACAAACTCTTCGATCTTCTTCAGCTGGGCCACACCGATCGCAGCCTGCATATCGGTCACCTTCAGATTATAACCAATATGGGAGTAGACGTATTTGTGATCGTAACCGAACGGCAGCGTACCGAACTGCTGTGCAAAACGTTTGCCGCAAGTATTGTTCTCGCCTCCAGAGCAATAGCAGTCGCGGCCCCAGTCGCGGAAGCTCCGAGCGATCCTAGCGAGATCATCATCGGCGACCGCCACAGCGCCGCCCTCACCCATGGTAATATGGTGCGCGGGATAGAAGCTGAATGTGGCTAGATTGCCGTAGGTGGCTGTCAGGCGGCCGTCGTATCGGCTGCCCAGCGCGTCGCAATTATCTTCGATCAGCCAAAGGTTGTGGCGATCGCAAAACTCACGGACTTCGCGCACTGGGTAAGGCACGCCCATCGTATGAGCAATCATCACGGCCTTGGTCCGTGGGCTCAAGGCGGCTTCGATGCTGGCCATGGTTGGCACGTAGGTACCCATCTCGACATCGACGAAGACAGGCACGGCTCGATTCTGGATGATCGGATTGACGGTAGTCGGAAAGCCTGCGGCCACCGTGATCACTTCGTCGCCAGGTCGAACCCGGCGGTCTTTCAGCTTCGGAGACGTCAGCGTGGAGAATGCCACGAGGTTGGCTGAGGAGCCGGAGTTCACGAGCAGCACGTTGGGCACGCCAAGATAATCGCCCATCCCCGCCTCGAATTCCTCCGAATAGCGGCCGGCAGTAAGCCAGAAATCGAGTGACGAATCGATCAAGGCCACGAGTTCGGTTTCGTCGAAGTAGCGGCCGGCATATCGCACAGGATCCTCGCCCGGTCGAAAAGCGGGTTTGGAATCGGCGGCATGATAACGACGCACGAGTCCCAGAATCTCGTGCCGGAGTGTTTCCTTCTGATCCATAAGATAGCGATGGGGTTCTAGCCTGTTATCCACGGCAACCCCTGAGTCCGGGCGGCAGCCTGATAATCTGCGATCTGACCCAGTGTCAACGCCAGCATGCGGCGGTTGGCATCACCGCTGCGGCTGGTTTCTGCCCAGTCGCGATACCAGTTAACCGTCTTTTCGATCGATGTCTCAAACCCCCAGACGGGCCGCCACCCCAGAACATGATAGGCTTTGTCCGTAGCCAAGTTGAGGAGACTGGCCTCGTGCACAGCTCGCGGGTCGCTACGGTCTTCCCAACGCCCGGGCCAATGCTGGAGAATCTCCTCCACCAGCTTTGCAACAGAACGATTAGCAGTAATTACCGGGCCAAAGTTGAAAGCCGAGGCAAGCAGCCGAGAGCCTTGGGGGGCTAGCTCGGGCAAGGAAAGGCAAGCCCCCAGCCACAAATACCCGCTCAGCGGCTCAAGAACATGCTGCCAGGGGCGTGTAGCATGCTTGTTCCGCACGATGATCGGTTCCCCAAGCTGGAGCGCACGAATACAGTCAGGCACAATTCGATCAGGAGCCCAGTCA
>Ga0182027_10002871_pt1 | contig 27692 bp, 23 predicted proteins | sample 712E1DmetaG_FD_121300 | JGI IMG/M metagenome (GOLD analysis project Ga0182027, IMG submission 121300) | Permafrost microbial communities from Stordalen Mire, Sweden - 712E1D metaG (Illumina Assembly) | ecosystem: Environmental > Terrestrial > Soil > Wetlands > Permafrost | place: Sweden...
GATATGCTGAAATGCCCGCCTTGTTTGATGATGCGGAATGTTTCGGCAAATGCCTTTTGTTTATTCGGAACAAGATTCATGACACAATTACTCACAACAACATCTGCAGTGCTATCATCGATGGGCATATTGTCTATATCACCCAAGCGGAATTCCACATTTTTGAATCCGAGCTTTTCTGCATTCGAGCGGGCCTTAGAAATCATCGCTTCTGTCATATCAATTCCTATGACTCGTCCACTTGCACCGACTATGGAACGCGCGATGAAGCAATCATTGCCTGCTCCAGAACCGAGATCGACAACAGTATCACCCGGTTTGATTTGTGCGAATTCAGTCGGCAAGCCGCAGCCAAGAGCAAGATCAGCATCAGGCACATAGCCAGGAAGTTTTGTATAGTCTTCTGACATAATAGAAAATTCAACATTCGAACATCCGCATCCACTCCCGCAGCAGGATGATTGATTCTGTTCTTTGGATTGCTGAGCGATGGCTCCATATTTTTCTTTCACCATCTCTTTCATTTCTTGTTCTGAGTTCATTTGCTCTCTCCTCAAAATAACTATCGCAATATTACGATAGATGGGTGCAAAAAAATTTCAACAACCCGATTTTGTATCAGAAAGAAATTGAGCAAGCAATTGCTTTGATTCTTTCCATTTTTTTTGATCGATACAATAACAGACTTTTGGTCCTTCGATCTCGCCTTTGATAAGACCGATACGTTTCAATTCAGCAAGATGCTGTGAGACGGTTGCCTGAGACAACGGAAGTTCTTCCACGATGTCACCGCACACACACGCATTCTGTTTGGCGAGAAATTCTAGAATCGCAATGCGCGCCGGATGCGCCAGGGCTTTTGCCAGATCAGCAAGGCGATTCTGATTATTGCTAAAAGCTTCTTTCTTTGATGTTCCCATAGTTTTTATATCGTAATAATACGATAAAGGTTTCAGAAAAGCAACAAGTCCAAGAAAAAAATTTGAAAGAAATAAAAAACTCCGGCCTCCCGGAAATTACAAACCGGAACTGGAAGACCGGAGATACGTGATTCATCCTTTATTCCCACCGTGCAAGAGAGAAGGGATGAAAACTCATTATTTCAATAAACAAAAGTGGTGTCAGGACTTTTTTATCCGCTTTCTTTCTGGCGGACGTCCTGACACTGCAGTATTGAAACTTGTGAAATTATTAATATGAGCGTCTGGAGATAATTCCCGACACCGTCACAAATTTTTAGTCCATAATTTTTCTTAAAAACGCCGGACGTTCCGAGTCGGATTTGTCAATCTTTTCACGCATTCCGACTTCACGGAGTGGCGTATTGGGAATTTCCACACCGCGCCGTGCATAGGTTGGCACATCGAACCTTTGAAGTTCGGTAGGACCAACAGGGACATGATCAATCAATTTTGCAGTCGGTTTTGCAGGCCGCTGTACTGCCGACGCACGCTTGTTGAATCCCGTTGCAATGACGGTCACCATAATTTCTTCCGTCATATTTTCATCGATCACTGTACCGAGGATAACATTCGCCTCCTCGCCTGCTGCTTCATGAATGATCTTCGTCGCTTCATCTACCTCAGTAAGACTAAGTTCCTTGCCGCCCGTGATATTAATAAGAATACCCTGCGCACCAGCGATGGAGACGCCTTCAAGCAGCGGACTGGAAATTGCCATTTGAGCGGCTTCAGTTGCACGATTGTCGCCTGTTGCTATGCCGGTTCCCATTAACGCATCACCCATTTCTTTCATGATCGTGCGTACATCGGCGAAGTCAACGTTGATATATCCGGGAACAGTGATGACTTCCGAGATTCCACGCGTAGCATTGTACAGTACCTGATTTGCTATCTCAAACGCTTCCATAATTGGCGTACGGCGATCAATGAGATCGAGAAGTTTCTGATTTGGAATGACGATGAGTGTATCGACATTTTTTTTCAGCTCTTCAATTCCTTCTGTAGCCTGTTCATTTCTCTTTTTCCCTTCACTGCTAAACGGCTTTGTAACAATACCGACAACAAGCGCGCCAATACTTTTCGCAATGTTTGCTACTAATGGTGCTCCGCCGGTTCCAGTGCCGCCGCCCATTCCCGCGGTGATGAAGACCATATCGCAGCCGCTGAGTGATTGCGCAATTTCTTCTCTGTCTTCTTCGACAGCACGAAAACCAACGCTGGGGTCAGAGCCTGCGCCGAGGCCGCGCGTAAGGTTTTTACCGATTTGGATTTTGTGCTCTGCTTTATTGCGCTCCAAAGCTTGAAGATCTGTGTTGATGGTAACAAAATCGACGCCGGTAAGTCCTTTGTCGATCATGCTATTGACGGCGTTGCCGCCGCCGCCGCCAACGCCAATGACACGAATTTTTGCTCCTCGACCAGATGGTATGTCAAGTTCGATAGGCACGGTGAATTCTCCTTGTATTATTTGTGGGTTTGTTATTAAATAAATTTTTAATTGTCATTTGAGCTTTAGTTTATATTCATTGAGTATGTAACGTTATTTTAAATTTTCTCATGGTTTTCTTTTACTCTGCTTCTAGGTTTATAACTCATCAAACCATGATTTCATTTTTTGGAAAATCGTTTTTCCTTTTCCATCCTGAATAACCGCTTTCACTCCAGACCGATCCCGGTTTCTCAACTCGTGTATTACCAATCCAACTCCTGTTGCATAAATAGGATTTTCAATTTCCCGTACAAGTCCTGAACTGAAGCCGCCCGGAATTCCGATTTTCACCGGCATGCCAAGCACTTCTTTGGCAAGATCAGCGGTTCCTTTGATAAGCGAGCCGCCGCCGGTAAGCACAACACCAGCGGACAGATGTTTGGAGTATCCAGAACGTTTTATTTCCATTGCGGCAAATTCCAAAATCTCTTCCATCCGCGGTTGTATTACTTTACAAAGAAGCCGTTTGTCAATATCGATCGGCGCACGACCCCCGATTCCCGGAAGCTGAATCGGCTGGTTATCCACAATTGCCGGTTCGTATGTGAAACCGTATTCCACTTTCGTCCTTTCCGCTTGATCTGTCAGAATTCCAAAACCCTTACGAATATCATCTGTGACTTTTTTCCCGGCGATACCGATAACAGCTGTGTGGCGGATAGTGCGCTCTTCAAAAACCGCGAGATCCGTCGTGCCGCCGCCGATATCCAGCAGCGCCACACCGACTTCTTTTTCTTCATCGTCCAAAACCGCATAGCTCGATGCAAGCGGTTCAAGCACCATATCATTAACATGGAGACCGGCGCGCTGAACGCATTTATATATATTTTGTGCTGCCGTTACAAGTCCTGTGATGATGTGAACAACGGCTTCCATCCGCACACCGGACATTCCAACAGGATCATAAATTCCATCTTGTCCATCAACAATAAATTGCTGAGGGATGACGTGAATAATTTTTCTGTCGAGCGGAAGCGCGACACGTTTTGTGTCTTCGATCAGCCGATCAACGTCTTCCTGAGTGATTTCATTCTCCGGTCTGCTGATGCTGATAACGCCGCGACTCTGAAAGCTTTGGATATGATCGCCCGCGATGCCAACCGTTACGGTAGTGATCTTCACTCCGGATTGCTGTTCGGCATCCTGCACCGCTGCTTGAATGGAGCGAACAGTTTTTTCAATGTTCGTTACCACACCGCGCGTCAATCCTTCTGATGTGCTTTTGCCGATGCCGAGGATTTTCAATTTGCCGGGATAATTATCATCCGGCGATGCGACAATTGCGCACACTTTCGTTGTTCCTATATCTAAACCCACTGCAATATCTTGTTCCATTTTACATCCTTATAGTCAACAGTTTTTCCATCTGCGCTTTGCCGCTACAGGCTTTTCGTCGCCGATGGTTCGGGGTTCCAACGCGCTACAATCTGATCTTGATAGCGCAAATCCACATACTGTAAGTATTGTGTCCCGCGTGTACGCACAACATCGTTCCAAAAAGTTTCTAATCGCACAAATTTGCTTGGCATATCTTCGCGCCCGAAGATGATAGGCACGCCGCCTTCCGCTGAATAAACGACAATATCTCCGCCATTCCGCACCTGCACTTCGGAAATATTATGATACATCGGACGGTTCACTGTCTTCATCAGGGCAAGCAATTGCAATGCTTCCATAACATCCGGCTGTTTAATGATGAATCCTGGTGCCAACGGTTCGCTTTCCGAAATTCCGCTGATCATTGGCAAATCAAATAATCTGTGTGATATACTTCTTGGAAGCACCATGCCTTCTTCATCTAAATACAGCGTCTCAGAACAGTTCACCATAGCGATCGGAATTCGTTCTACAACTTGAATGTGGATGGAATTGGGCAAGTTGCGTTCCACAACTGCGTCTTTTATATAATGATGACTCATCACATTTCGCTGAATTGACGTCAGGTCGACTTTATACAGAAGCGCATTCATCTGTATTTGTGTGAGTTGAAGAATCTCATTTTCCCCTACAATTCGGTTGCCGTCGATTTTTATCTGTTTTATTTTCAAACTTGTTTTCCAGGCGTTTGCACCAAACACAAGACACACCGCAATGGTTATGAGCATCAAGGCGCCGACAGTTTTATGTCTTAGTTCGCTCATGCCGCTTCCTTTGCGATATTCGAAAACCCAACCATTTTTACTTCTAATTCCAACTTCACTCCAGAATTTTGGTATACCGTCCGCTCTACCAAATCGATCAGTTTCACTATGTCTGCTGCTTTCGCATGACCACGATTGATTATGAAGTTGGCATGTTTTTCAGAAACCTGCGCATCTCCGACGCATTTGCCTTTGAGTCCGGCTTGTTCAATTAACTTTGCTGCAAATGTGTTCGGCGGATTCTTGAACATACTGCCTAAATTTGGATATTCCAGAGGCTGTGTTTGGTTACGTTTCAGTATGAATTTACGCCGTATTGCTAAAAGCTTTTCTTTATCACCACGCTTTAATTTAAAAGACGCGCCCAGAACGATATCATTAGAAAAACGAGAGCGTCGGTATGAGAAAGATTCTTCATCTTTTCGAATTCGCTCCACAATGCCGTTATGAATAGTTTCAACTTCTATGAGATGATCTGCAATTTCTCCGCCGTGCGCACCTGCGTTCATAGCCACCGCGCCGCCGATCGTGCCCGGAATCCCGGCAAGCATTTCTACGCCGGCAAGTTCGTTTTGGATGCAGAAATCCACAAACTTGGTCAGCCGCACTCCGGCTTCAGCAAACACTAAATTATTTTCTCGCCGAATATCTGCAAGCGAATTTTCGATATTGAAAACTGCGCCGCGAATTCCTTCGTCACTTATGAGTACGTTGCTCCCTCGTCCAAGTATGAACCATGAATAGTTGTGCTCGCGGAAATATTCAACAATCGAAATCAAATCATTCCTGTCCGCCGGTTCGATATAGAAATCCGCCGGACCACCAACTTTCATCCACGTGTAGTTCGCCATTGGCTCATCGACAACGATGTTCCCGCGTAGAATTTTTTTTATATCGGTTAATGAAATCATTTCAATGAATATTGTTTTAGAAATTCTTCACCATATTTCCAAATATCACCTGCACCCATCGTAATGACGATATCGCCGGGCTTGACGACGGTTTTCAGAAAGGCAGGAACCTGTTTTTTATCCGCAACGTAATGAACATCCTTATGGCCAAACTGCTTTGCCGCATTCACAATCAACTCGCCTGTGACTCCTTGAATCGGTTCCTCACGCGCCGGATAGATATCTGTCACAACGAGCACATCAGACAGGAGAAATGATTTACCGAAGTCTTCATAGAAATCTCGCGTGCGGCTGTACAGGTGCGGTTGAAATACGCACACGACACGACGTCGCCAGCCGGATTTTACGCCGGAAAGTGTTGCTCTGCACTCGGTGGGATGATGTGCGTAATCGTCATAGACCGCGATGCCGTTTACTTCGCCTTTCTTTTCCCATCTGCGATAGACACCAGCGAATTTTTCAATGCCTGATTTAATCTTTTCAAATGGAACGCCAAGTTCCAGCCCGACAGCAATCGCACCAAGCGAATTCTGCACATTATGCTTGCCCGGTACCTGAAGGGTAACTGTGCCGAGTTCCTTATTGGCACGAATGATGGTATAGGTTGTGGTATTATCTTTATGTCGGATATCGACTGCTTGCACATCTGCCTGTGGATTAAGTCCGTATGTTATAATTTTTTTCTTGCTGAGACTCGGCATAATATCCAAAAGCGCCGGCTCATCGAGACAGAGGACAACGAATCCGTAAAATGGCACTTTATTTGCGAATTGTATAAACGCGCTCTTGATATCTTCTAAATCTCGATAGCAATCGAGGTGGTCGGTCTCGAGCGTTGTCAGCACAGCAATTGTCGGCGAGATAGACAAGAACGATCGATCATACTCGTCTGCCTCTACTACTATAAATTCTCCGCGCCCAAGACGTGCATTTGTTCCGCCAAGTCCGCTTAACTTTCCGCCAACGATAACCGTTGGATCAAGTCCGCCTTCCATCAGTACGAGACTTGTCATAGATGTCGTCGTTGTTTTTCCATGCGTACCGGCAATGCCTATTCCGTACTTCAACCTCATTACTTCTGCAAGCATTTCTGCTCGACGCACAATTGGAATCTTTCGCCGCTGTGCTTCGAGAATTTCCGGATTGTCCGGTTGTACTGCTGATGAATACACAACGGTGTCAACGTCATTCACGATATTGCTTGCACGATGTCCTTCAAAAATGCTAGCGCCGAGATTTTGGAGGCGTTCGGTAACTTCGGACAGAGCACGGTCAGATCCGGAGACTTTAAATCCTTGATCGAGCAAAATTTCCGCGATACCGCTCATACCAATGCCGCCGATACCGACAAAATGTAATTTCCGTATTGAACTAAACATCGAGTGCTCTTTCGTTAAATATTCCTGCTTGCACGGTTAATGTGCCAATTCAAGTATTCGTTGCGCAATTTCTCTGCCGGCGTTTGGTTTTCCTAACGCCAGGCTTGCTTCGTTCATCTGCTGGCGTTTCTTGTCATCATTTAAAATAGAATTGAGTACATCTTTTAATTTCATCTTCACATCTCGATCTGCGATCATCATTGCAGCACCGGCATTTACCAACGTCTGCGCGTTGAATGTCTGGTGATCGGCGGCAGCATACGGATATGGAATCAATATCGATGCTTTACCAAGTCGAGTTAATTCCGCCAGTGTCGTCGCACCTGCACGGCACACCACCAGATCGGCAGCAGCGTAAGCATATTCAATTTTATCAATAAATGTATTCACCCAGCAATTTTTCATCGTTGTCATTGCCAACACCGCATCAGTTTTGCCTGTCTGCCAGATCCATTGAATATTGAAATCACTAACATCATGCACCAAATACTTTACCGCCTCATTGATGGAGGCAGCACCAAGACTTCCGCCAAACACAAACACAGTTTTTTTCGACGGATCAAGATTAAAAAACTTTATTCCATCTTCTCGCGATACGGTTCCGAGCACATCGCGGGTCGGCGTGCCCGACAATTCTATATTGTCTTTCCGTTTCAACCATCCGGCTGTAGCGTCAAACGCAGTAAAGATTCTCGTTGCTCTTGTTGACAGCATCCGTGTTGTTATCCCCGGAAAGCTGTTCGACTCATGAACAGCCGTTGGAATTCCAAGCATCGATGCAACATACAAAACGGGCCCGCACACATAACCGCCGGTGCCGATGACAATGCCCGGCTGAAACTTTTTCATGAGAAAGAACGATTGCACAAGCGACACAAAAACTTTTATCGGGAACAGCAGATTTTCTATCCGCACACTGCGATGAAACCCGCTAATCCAAATACATGCCATCACATATCCTCGTTGAGGCACAACACGTGATTCAATTTTTCCTTTCGTACCGACAAATAAAAATTCTGCATTCGATCTCAGCTTTTTTATTTCATCTGCAATAGCAATTGCCGGAAATACATGCCCGCCGGTTCCGCCGGCTGCTATGAGAATTTTAAGTTTCTCGTTCGACACACGTCAATACACTTTTCCGAGTCCAGTCTCTGATCCAAGCATTTCCAGAGTTCCTTTTTCTTTCTTTGCAGTTCGTGGATGCAAATCCGTATGCGCGGAAATATTCAACAGCACGCCGATGGAAAACGCCGACAACATAAGAGAAGAACCACCATAACTGATAAACGGCATCGGCAAGCCTGTGGTGGGAAGAAGTCCAAGCGCCACACTTGCATTTACCAATGCATACAACGTGATTGTGCTTGAGATTGCGACTGCAAGAAATCTGGCGAAATCATCTTTTGCATGTTTTGCAATCCGAAAGCCGCGCAGCATCACAAATAAAAATGCGCCAAGCAGAAGGAGCGTACCAACCAATCCGTACTCTTCTCCGACAATGGAATACACAAAATCGTTGTACGATTCCGGCAGGAACAAATCCCGCTGGCGGCTTTCGCCGGGGCCGACGCCAAAGAAGCCTCCATTGCCAAAACCGATAATGCCCTGCCAGAGCTGATAATTTTGCTGTCCGTTCGGACTCCCATGCACAAAGTGCATAATACGCTCAAGTTGGTACGGACGCTTCAGTACGTAGGCCATGAAAAGCACATAGAGAGCGAACAAACAGATGGCAACGAAAATCATCCCAAACAGATGTATCATCCTTACATGGCCGATAAATAAAAGTATAATCGTCAACGCAAACAACATCATTCCAGTGCTCAGATTCGGCTGTGCCAACACCAACCCTGTGACAACACCAATCCATAAGATGATAGGAAGAAAGCCTTTTTTAAAATCTTTTAATTTTTCGCCTTTTGTAGCCATGAGTAAACTTATATGAAAGAGAAGTGCAAACTTTGCAAACTCGGACGGCTGAAACCCTAATCCACCGAAACGCAGCCAGCGTACAGCGCCTTTGGTTTCACCTCCGAGTACAAACGTCACAGCCAGAAAGAGCACGGCAATAATGAGCACTGGCTTTGTAAATTTTTTGTAAATTGTGTAAGGAATACTTAATCCCACAAATAACGCAGCAATACTTAATAAAATTTTTATCGCATGCAGATCGAGGTAATGATTCTGTGTGTCGAAGCGTCTGAATGACCACTCTGCAGATGCGCTGTACACCACACCGAGACTGGTCACCATGAGTCCAAGTACGGCGATGAGCAGCCAGATGTCAATATGATTGCGTTGTACCTTCAGCATTTACAATTTATTCACCAATTGTTTAAATACTTCGCCGCGGTGTTCGTAATTCTTAAACCAATCAAACGATGCACAGGCTGGAGAAAGAAGCACCACATCACCAGGTTGAGCAAGAAAGCGCGCTATTGCAACTGCCTCCTCCATCGAAGATGCTTTGGTAATCACTGTCGCACCTTTGAATGACTGTTCGACAAGATTTGCTGATTCACCGATAGCAACAATTGCTTTTACCTGTCTGCGGACAAGATCTCTTAATCGAGAATAATCATTTCCTTTATCGCGGCCGCCTAAGAATAGCACTATAGGTTCTTTGAATGATTGCAAAGCAAACCACACTGAATCGACATTTGTTGCTTTTGAGTCGTTGTAGTAACTAACGTTATTGAGTCTGCGCACAAACTCAAGCCGATGTTCTACTCCTTCAAATGTTTTTAACGTTGACTGAATGAATGCTGCATCAACTCCAAGCAGCTGGCCAACAAGCACCGCTGCCATTGAATTATAAAGATTGTGCATGCCCTTGATAAAAATCTGGTTGATATCAATGATTTCCGTTCTGATTCCATCGAGTGCCGTGACGAGTTTGCCGTCTTCAATAAACGCCCCTTCATTCAACTTTTGCTGTATGCTGAATCCGATCGTACGGCAATGTGCCTGCAGTACTATTTTACTGGTCCAAGCGTCGTCTTTATTATATATGAGCACATCGTCGGCGAGCTGATTTTTAAATACACTTGCTTTCGAAGCAGCATATTTTTCCATCGAGTGGTCATATCGGTCCATATGATCCGGCGTGATGTTGAGCAGAACAGAAATTTTTGGGCGGAACCTGTCGATATGGTCTAATTGAAAACTGCTCACTTCCAGCACAGCAACATCTGTCTCAGCCAACTCCAGAACGACAGATGAGAATGCCGTTCCAATGTTACCAGCAACAGCATGTTTTTTCGCTGCATCGCTCAGTATCCTTCCCGTTAATGTCGTGGTTGTTGTCTTACCGTTACTGCCGGTGATGGCCACCATAGGCGCCCGGCAAAACCAACTACCCACTTCAAGTTCACTGACGATTTTGATCTTTCGCTTTTGTGCTTCAAGAATTACCGGTGCATCGCTGGGTACACCAGGGCTTATCACCATCACATCACATTCATAAACGCGATTGCTGTGAGTGCCAACTTCATACTCAATTTTTTCTGATTGGATCTGAGGAAGAGAAGATTGGAGCTTATCGGCAGATGCCGTATCGCTGACAAACACATTGGCACCCTGTGATTTTAATAACACTGCGACAGCCACACCGCTGCGAGCCGCGCCAATTACAGAAACTTTTTTATTTTGGAGAAGATTGATATCCATGATGAAAACTACCGCACCTTAAATGTTGCTAAACTTAAAATCATTAACAGAATGGCGAGGATATAAAACCTCGTAACAATTTTCGATTCCGGCCAGCCGAGCATTTCAAAATGGTGATGAATCGGCGCCATTTTAAACACGCGCCTTCCCTCGCCATACCGTTTCTTCGTATATTTAAAATATGTCCGCTGAATAATAACAGAGACCGTTTCCATTAAAAATATACCGCCGAGCGTCGGCAGGAGTAATTCTTTTTTTATCAGGACACACATGGCGCCGATAATACCTCCCAGCGCCAGCGAACCCGTGTCGCCCATAAATACTTGCGCCGGATGTGAGTTGAACCAAAGAAAACCCAATGCCGCTCCGCTGATAGCCGCGCAGTAAATAGCAAGTTCTCCGTTACCGCGCAGAAAGGGAATCGTCAGGTACTGACTCCATACTGCATGCCCGGATACATAAGTGATAATGGCGAGCGTCCCGCTGACAATGCCGACAGTACCAATGGCGAGGCCATCAAGGCCGTCTGTGAGATTCACTGCATTTGATGTTGCTGTAATAATAAAGATGACAACCGGAATATAGAACACTCCCAAATTCCACTCTAAGTTTTTCATGAATGGCACAGTCGTGCTGGATTTATATGGAACGAGCGTCTGATCAATCCACTGGGGGAAAAAGTAAATGACACTGCCGACTACCAAGCCGACAAAGACCTGTCCTATAATTTTATATTTGCCAATCAGACCCTTGGGTTTCTTTCGAACAACTTTGAGGAAATCATCTAAAAAACCAACCGCACCAAGCGTTACGGTAACAAACAGAATGAGCAAGATGTACCCATTCTTCAAATCAGTCCAAAGCAGCGCAGGGATTATCACCGATAACAATACAATCAAACCGCCCATAGTCGGTGTACCGGCTTTTGCCAAATGCGTCTTGGGTGCCTCAAGTTTTGCCGACTCGCCAATTTGGTGTTCACGGAGTTTACGAATAATCTTTGGCCCGAGCCAGAATGATATAATGAGCGCCGTGATAGCCGCAGCACCGGCACGGAATGTAATGTAACGGAATATTCCAAAGCCGGGGAAGTTGAATGATTTATGGAGATATGCGAAGAGATAGTACAGCATTTATTGAATTCCTGCTTTCGATGAAAGCTGTTCGCTGAGACTTAAAATAACTTCTTCCATTTTCATTCCACGCGAACCCTTCACGAGCACAATATCGCCATCGGCGAACATGCGTATTAAGTACTCTGTAAGAGCGGTTTTATTATCAAAATGAGCTTTCGTTTCTACTACAGCAGCATCGTGAATAGATTTTGAAAGCGGTCCGAACGTAAGAAGAACGTCAACCCCATATCGCGCTGTATTCTTTCCAATCTGCCGATGAAGCTCTTCTGACTGCTCACCGAGTTCCAACATGTCGGCAAGAACCGCAATTTTTTTTCCTGTCGCTTGCATAGACTGCAGGGTTGCTAATGCTGCAAGCATGGAATCTGGGTTTGCATTGTATGTGTCATTGAGCATGAGTAACTGGTCTATGCGGTGCAACTGCATCCGTTTACTGGCAGATTGGAATAACGCGAGCGATTTCTGGATATCCGCGAGCGGCACATTCATTTTTATGCCTACGGTGACGGCGGCGAGAGCATTTTTTGCATTATGTTCTCCAGAAACTCCTACGGTGATTTCGAACGCCTTCTTGCCTCTTGATTTCACAAGCATCAATGCTTGCGCATGTGCGTTGAATGATTCGATCTTTCCTTTGATTGAAGCACCACGGGCTGCAAAACCAAAGCTCACTGCTTTTCTATTTTTTCTGGATAAACGAACAAGATATTTATCGTCTGCATTGACAAAGATGAGACCATGGTGTTTTGCCAACCAAACGAACAACTCTCCTTCCGATTTTGCAACACCTTCGAGCGATCCAAAGAATTCCAAATGTTCCCTGCCGATGTTTGTCAGAAGCCCATGCGTTGGTTCCAGAACAGAACATAAGTAGTCAATTTCACCGGGATGATTCGTTCCAATTTCGACGACCGCAACATCATGTTTCTTTTCCAGGCGGAAAAGTGTTTGCGGAACACCGATATGATTATTCAGATTTCCTTCTGTGCAAAGCACACGATATTTTGTTCCAAGTACACTCCGGATCATTTCCTTCGTCGTGGTCTTCCCGTTTGATCCACCTATAGCGATAACAGGGATATCAAATTTGCGGCGATATATATTAGCAAGTCTTCCAAGCGCTTGAATCGTGTTCTCGACAATAAGACGTGGAATATTGATGCTGACCATCATTGAGGCATTTACTTCTGCCCAGCGGCGTTCAACAACGATGCCGGCTGCACCCGATTCAATTGCTTTAGAGATGAAGTTGTGTCCGTCGAACTGATCGCCACGAACAGCAAAGAACAATTCGCCTGCCTTCATTGTGCGCGAATCTATGGAAACGCCGGTGACTTTCAAATTTTTTATTCCATCAAAACCAATCGCTTTGGAATGCGGTATTGCTACTATGTCGGACTTTGTAAGTTTCATTTGAGAAGATTTTCTACAATTTCCCGGTCACTAAAATGTTTTTTTTCTTTTCCTATTACCTGATAATCCTCATGTCCTTTGCCCGCAATAAGAATAACATCACCTTGTCGGGCACTGTTAATTGCGTGTTCAATTGCTGTTTGGCGATCCACTTCACGCAGGACGCTTGCATGGCGTGTTATACCTCGCATAACATCATCAATAATTGTCTCAGGCGGTTCAGTCCTCGGATTGTCTGATGTGACAATGACGAGGTCGCTGTAGTCACCTGCAATACGTCCCATGATCGGACGTTTCGTTTTATCTCGATCGCCGCCTGCACCAAATACTGTAATGATGCGTCCATGATTCTTTTGTGGTAAAACGTCATGGATCGTTCTTAAACAATTCCCAAGCGCATCCGGGGTGTGTGCATAATCAATTACGGCTGTCCATCCGGCGGGAGAAGCAATGCGTTCGAATCTGCCGCGAACATTTTTTAAATTTTTAATACCATCAAGAATCTGTTCTTGTGAAAGTCCGAGCGCCATACCTGTTGTGTATGCTGCGAGAACATTATAGACGTTAAACGTGCCAATAAGCGGCGTTGAAACCGTACATTCACATTTACCATTGCTGACAAGGAATGTTGTACCGTCGATAGAAAGTTTAACTTCCTTTGCAAATATATCCGCGCTTAAGTTGATGCCGTATGAAATTTTCTTCGTTTTGATGGAAGCGAGCAGTTGAACTCCCCAGCGATCGTCATTGTTGACAACCGCACAACCCGATGGTTTTAAATAATTGAATAATTCTTTTTTTGCTTCAAAATAGTTCTCCATCGTGATGTGATAATCAAGATGGTCCTGCGTTAAATTCGTAAAGACAGCAACATCGAAATCTACCCCATACACGCGGGATTGATCCAGTGCATGCGAAGATACTTCCATTGAAACAGATGTGCAGTGGTTTTCTACCATTGAGGCAAACAGCTCATTCAGCTCCAAGGATTCAGGTGTTGTGTGGGTTGCCGGAATAATTTGCTCGCCAATCCTATATTCGATTGTTCCGACTAATCCAGATTTTTCTCCACCTGCTTCTAAAATCGATTTAACCAAATACGAAGTTGTGGTTTTACCATTTGTTCCTGTTATACCAACAAATTTTAATTTCTTTGATGGATGATCAAAATAATTTGCCGACATGAGCGCAAGCGCTTTCCGAGAATCCGGCACAACGACTTTTATGACGCCTGCGTGCATGCACAGGGCATCCGGAAGAACTTTATCATCTTGAAGCACGACAACCTTTGCACCTTGGTTCATTGCGCTTTGAATGAATGAATGTCCATCACTCGCCGTACCTTTGATCGCAATAAAACAGTCACCCCGTTGAACTTTTCGTGAGTCGTACTGCACTTTGCCGATTTCAACCTCATGGGTAACAACCATTTGGCCGTACATCGTCTGGAATAATTTAGAAACCGTCACACCTTCAAGAAGCTGAGAAAGTCTCATCAGTAATCAATAACCTTTCATCGGAATACAGTATGTCTCTACGCACATTGGTAAGAAAGCGGCTCCTGCCAAAAAAAGATTAATACAGTGATGCCTGCATGACACTACGCGGCGAACACTGAATAATAATACTTGATCCCGACCGTACGCGTTCGCCTGCGGCCGGGATTTGCTGCGTTACAACGCCTGATCCTTGCACTTTTATTTCAAATTCATCTGAAACAAGCCGGTTCATTGCTCGACGAATGCTCATGCCACGTACGTCCGGCACGGCAATCATTCCATCGGAGGAAACGATTGATTCACCATTGAGAACGAGAGAGACCGCTTCGCCTTTTTCGATTTTCTTTCCAGGCTCAGGCATTTGTTTTATCACCATCGTTCCTGTTCCATATACTTGGCAATTCAATCCATAATTCGAAAGCATCTTTTTCGCCAGCGATGGCTGCAGCATGCGAACATCGGGAATGAAAACCGTGCCATTTGTCGCAGGCTCCTGTGCAATCGCGGTGCGTGAAAATTTATATGATGTCGTAATTACACGCTCGGCTATCGAACGAAAGACCGGTCCGCTAGTGATGCCGCCGTAATATCCTTTCGTCTTCGGATTATCCATCATCACCAAACAGACAACCTGCGGATCTTCCACCGGGAAAAAGCCTACAAACGAGGCGGTATAATTATTCGCCACATATTTGCCGTTCAAATATTTGCGCGATGTCCCAGTTTTACCGGCAATGCGCACACCATTGATGCGCGCTTCTTTTCCTGTCCCACGTTCGACTACTCCTTCAAACGCCGAGATCAATTCACTCTGAGTCCGTTGTGTCATCACGCGCCGTATAGCTTGCGGCTGCTGTTCGGCAATCGTTGTTCCGTCTGCACATTTAATCTTGGCTACGATGAAAGGTTTCATCAACACTCCTTTATTTGCAACGGCTGCGTACGCACATGCAATCTGAAGCGGTGTTGCTCCGATTTCATATCCGTAGGACATGGTCTGAAGCGTTGTACCCGACCAATCGTGATCACTCGGTTTCTTAAGCACACCGCGCACTTCACCAGGAATATCGATCCCCGTTGTCATGCCAAATCCAAAATCACGCGCTTGTCGATAAAGCTTTTCGCTGCCAATGAGTTTACCGACTTTTGCCAGCACAATGTTGCTGGACAGTTCAATGGCTTCTTGAAATGTGAGATAATCGTACTCATGTGTATCGCTAATCAAGCGAAATTTATTTCCATTGAGAAACACTTTCATTTTTCCATGTTCAGCGTTGAAGCGCATCTCCGGGGTGACAAGATTATTTTCGTACGCTGCTGTCGCCGTCACGACTTTGAAAACCGAACCCGGTTCAAACACATCGCTCACTACTCGGTTTCGTGCTGCTGCTATATCGGATGTACCGGCTTCATTCGGATTTATGCATGGATAAATGGACAGCGCAAGTACTTCTCCGGTTTTTGGATTTAAGATCAGCGCACAGCCGCCATCGGCTTTGTTTGCCTCCACGCCTTGCTTTAATTCTTCATCAACAATTGCTTGATAGGTTACGTCGATGGTAAGACAAATATCTTTTCCATTCACCGGTTCGCAACGAGGATAATCTGCAGAAGGACGCACGCGCCCTAAACCATCCCGCTGCATTACGACTGAACCATTCACTCCTTTCATCTCATTATCATATTGCAATTCAATTCCCGAGATGCCTTTATTGTCAACATTGGTAAAACCAAGCAGCGCACCGGCGAGTTCATCGTAATGATACAGCCGCTTCGGCTCGTTCATCATTACAATGCCGTCTAATTTTGCCAATTCAACGCGATGTGCAATCTCCGGTTTCACTCTGCGTTCAAGCCAGACAAATCGCTTATTGTTTTGACTCTGATCTATCTCGCGTAATTTATCCAGATAGAACGAACGCGGTTTTCCGAAAATACTTGCAAATGTTTCTGCTACATGTTCCTGATTGTCGCCGATAATCTTTGGATCCGCGGCAAAAGAAAGAAAAATGGTATTGGAGACAATGACGTTGCCGTTCCGGTCAAAAATATCTCCGCGTGTTGCCGGCAGAATAAATGAACGTTCGTATTGTTTCCGTGCCAACGTTTTATACTTGTTCGAATCGATGACTTGAATCTTTGCTAATCGAACTGCAATGACAGCGAAAAAAGCAAGAAAGCACAACTTTAAAATGAAAAACCGTGAACGAGAGAGAGACGATACCTCTTTTTCTGGAATTACATTCTCTGTTCCTAGGTCTGTCACGGTCTGCGTTCCATCTGTTTTTGGAAAATCTCTTCTACTTCGTTCAATCGTTCGGGATTAATCTCAATCCACACGGGAAGCTGTCGGGTATTCTGTAGTCCCAATTGATCATGAGCAAGCTGCTGAATTCGCTCCAGTCCAGACAGCCGGTTGATCTGTGCTTTCAGCAATTCTTGTTCATTCAAGATTTGCTGGTGCTTTGTTTGGAGCAGATTAATCTGCACTATCAAATGCCCAACATCTAAAATATTACCGATGTACAAAACGCTTGACACCGCAACTCCAAGAAGGAGTATCACGATGGCAAATGGTGAAACTCTTCGCTTCTTTTGCTTTTTGTTGCGCGACGCTTGCAGTGTGTTTGCTGTCGCCGGCTCGTTATTTAACGGTTCCGTCGTTCCATTGTACACCATGTCCCGTGCTTCACGTATCTTCGGGATAGAAATGGGAGACAGCGGCAGTTCTCTCTCTTCCAGCGCACGAGCAGCATAGATTTCGCCAAGATTTTTTTTTCCTGATTCCACAACGATACTCTTTATATTTTCTCTGCCGCGCGGAGTTTTGCGCTTCGTGCACGAGGGTTGTTTGCCATTTCTTCTTCCGACGCCGTTACAGGTTTCCGGGTCAATATCTTCAGTACCGGCTGGAGCGGCGTGTCTGGAATAATTTTATTTCCCGAAGGAATCGTCTGCGCCGACGCGGCACGAAAAGCGTACTTGACCAAACGGTCCTCCAGTGAATGATAGGAGATGACAACCAGTCTCCCACCGGGATTCAAAACATCGACACAATCATATAGTACGTGCCGAAGATTTTCTAATTCATTATTTACTTCAATGCGAATTGCCTGAAAAACTCGCGCTAACGTTTTATTCAAAAATTGTCCGCCGATAGTCCGCTCAATAATGGCTGCAAGCTGGCCCGTTGTTTCAATCGGCTGCTCAGTGCGCCGCTGCACAATCGCTTTCGCAATGCGGCGTGAATGTTTTTCTTCACCATATTTCCAGAGAATATCCACCAGCGCTTGTTCATCGTATTGATTGATAATGTGTTTGGCGTTGGCCTGCTGATGACGATCCATACGCATATCGAGCTGTTCGTCCATTTGAAAACTAAATCCTTTTGCAGGCTCATCAATCTGATACGATGAAATACCGAGGTCCAGTAAGATGCCTTGAACTTGGTTCACTCCATGTTGAGAAAGAACGGATTTGATGTTCTTAAAATTTTCTTTTACAAAAATCGTACAATCGCGAAAGCCCACCAAACGCGTGCTCGCTTCTTCCAATGCATCGTCATCAAGATCAATACCGATCAACGTTCCATGGGGAGCAAGCTGCTCGAGTATTGCTTCCGCGTGACCGCCGCCGCCGAGCGTTCCATCAACATAAAACCCGTTCCTTGCTGTAAGGAGGTAGAACAGAACCTCCTGCAAAAGAACGGGAGTATGATACGTGTGCGCCTCCAACGAAAGCCGATGAACTATTGCTGCGGTTTAAAAACTTGCTCGGCAACAGTCTCGTATGTGTCTGGATGATTTTTCTGATACTCTTCATACACGATAGGGTTCCAGATCTCCATTCGATCCAGTACACCAAGAATTAACACTTCGTTTTTTATACCGGCAAAGTCCATAAGCTCTGGGGGAATTGTGATGCGCGATTGGCCGTCGATTTTCGAATCATTCGCCCGCTCAAATAATGTGCGAGCATAAAAGCGATGTTGTGCATCTAAGAAAGAAAGGCCTCGCACAAACTGTTCTAATTTATTCCATTCGTCTTGCGGGTAAATATAAAGACAGCGTTCAAAACCGCGCGTAATGACAAAATTTCCTTTTACACTTGTTGCGAGATTACTTCGCAGTTTTGCCGGAAGTGCCACACGTCCTTTTTCATCTACTGAATAAGAATATCTGCCTTTAAATGACGACATAGATTCCTCATAATTTCCGTAACTATTCAGCGGAGAATAGGTTCCCCAATTCCCCACTTTTCCCCACGCTGGAGATGAAATTTACTGAAATAGCATTGAAAGTCAAGCAAAAATTAGGATTTTTTAGCTGACAAGTCTAAAATGATTCTATTATTTCCCCACCAAGTTGATTACTCCATATTTTCTCCGGCATGATGTTCTAAAATCTTGATGATAGATGGGTAAATTTCTTTTGAACGACCAGAATAAATAGTTTTAGCATAAAGCCATTGCAATGCGGCAAGCAGATATTGGGAAATCATGAATCCGTGCAATATCCAACACAAGTGTAATATCTTTGAAAAGCTGTTTTATTAAGAAGATTTGAATTTATCCTTTCAATTCGATAGCTTGTTATAAATGACATGCTGACGGAATTTATTTTATGGATCAAGACAGAAGAGATTTTTTAAAATCTACCGCCTTTGCAACCGGTGCCGCTATGATGACATACAATCCGTATAAAGCTCTTGCCGAAGCCCTTCCTGACAATTTCCGTACCGGAAAGATGAATTTAAAATATCGTCCGTACACATTAGAATTAAAACACGTCTTTACTATTGCAACCAACTCTCGCACAACGACACCAATAGTATTAACGGAGATTGAGTTCAATGGTGTTGTTGGGTATGGTGAAGCGTCGATGCCGCCGTATCTTGGAGAAACCCATGATAGTGTGCAAGCTTTTCTCTCCAAGGTTGACTTGAATAGATACGAAAATCCATTCGATTTGGAAACAATTCTCAACGACATCGATTTATTGGCACCTCACAATCCAGCTGCAAAGGCATCAATAGATATTGCCTTGCATGATCTCGTCGGGAAGTTAATGAATCAACCGTGGTATAACATTTGGGGATATGACAAGAACAAAGCTCCTTTCACTTCTTTTACTATCGGTATCGACACACCGGATGTAGTGCGGCAAAAAACGAAAGAAGCGGAAGAATATAAAGTATTAAAAGTAAAACTCGGCCGCGACACCGACAAAGAAATGATTGAGACCATTCGTTCTGTCACAGATAAACCAATCACCAGTGATGTGAATCAAGGATGGACAAATAAGGAAAGTGCGCTTGAAATGCTTCACTGGTTAAAAGATCACGGTGTGGTGATGGTAGAACAACCAATGCCGAAAGAACGTATTGATGATTTAGCGTGGCTGACAGAACGATCGCCGCTCCCCATTATCGGCGACGAAGGAGTACAGCGTCTGAGTGATGTGAAGAACGCCGTTGGTGTGTACCACGGCATCAATATCAAGCTCATGAAAAGTACGGGAATGCGCGAAGCACAGAAAATGCTGACGCTCGCCCGCTCGTTGGGAATGAAAGTCATGATTGGGTGTATGACTGAAACTTCCTGCGCTATTTCTGCCGCTTCGCATCTCTCGCCGATGGTCGACTGGGCAGATCTCGACGGTGCATTACTCATTAAAAACGATGTCTTTGATGGCACAAAAATCATAAACGGAAAATTGACGTTGATGGATCGGCCTGGTCTCGGTGTGATTCCACAGACGAAACAAGGTGACCGCTAATAAATGAATTCATTGATGGAATACCATCTTTGAAATTTGCTTTATCCTAAAATGACACCGAGGTTCTTCAAAACTTTCTCTAACTGCTTTGTGTTTTCAAACTGTACTGCCTGCATTCCTGCCTCTTGAGCACCTTGTACATTCGTGATAAGATCGTCAATAAGCAGTACTTCAGATGGATCAATCTTTTGGTCTTTGATAATGACATCATAGAATTCGTGCACCGGTTTCATAACATGCATTTGGTAGGAGAGGTAATGCTTGTGAAGAAGAGGCAGCACATCGAACTTTTCCATACTATTCTTGTAATGAATTTCATTTGTGTTGCTGACCAATGCTGTTTTGTGTGTACGAGACACACTTTTCACAATATCCTTCATCCCGTCAACGGGTTCCCTTATAATATTTTTAAACGCCTGCTCAAGTTGTTCGACATAAAAACGACGGGCGAACACAGATTGAAGGCCGGCGAAGTATTCCCTCGTCGAAACAAATCCGATTTCATACTGGTGTGTCCACGATTTATATCCATCTGCAAACGGAGCAATTTCCTCCGGATGCAGAAATCCAAGTGAACGCCAGAATTCATTAAAATCAATAAATGCGAGTACGTTTCCAAGATCAAACAGTACCGCGATGATTTTTCCCATGAACAATTCCCGTCTTGAAAATTTAATCTCATGGAAAGATCGTAAGAAGTTCTAAGAGATAAAAATAGAATTTACAGGGAACTTCATTTGCCAGTTCTCTTGTTATTGATTGCAGCAATAAATCATTCAAATTTAACATTAATTGAAAAGGGTATTTTTATGATTAAGATTAACGCATTAGCCCCCGATTTCACGGAAGATGCTTATATAAACGATCAAATTAAGAAAATCTCGCTCAAGGATTATCGCGGCAAATGGGTCGTTCTGTTTTTCTATCCGGCAGATTTTACTTTTGTATGCCCAACAGAGCTTGGAGAACTGGCGGATCATTATGCCGAAATTAAAGCAGAAGGTGCGGAAGTAATTTCTGTGAGTGTCGATACGGGTTTTGTGCATAAAGCATGGCATGATACTTCTGATACGATCAAGAAAATTAAATATCCGATGCTTGCCGACCCTGCACGGCGCGTCTCCACCGCATACGGTACGCTCATTGAGGACGAAGGACTTTCGCTGCGCGGTACATTTCTCATTGATCCGCAAGGTGTTTTAAAAGCGTACGAAATTAACGATAACAGTATCGGCAGAAGTATTGATGAATTGATTCGTAAGTTACAGGCTGCAAAATTTGTAGCCGAGCATGGCGGCGAGGTCTGTCCTATGAATTGGAAACCGGGCGCAAAGACACTTAAACCGGGATTGGATCTCGTTGGAAAAATTTAGTTTGTGCAGAGAGAAGTATGCAGGCGACTTAAGCAAAATAATAAAACGTAATTCATGCACGCCTCTGGAGTCGTAGCCGGCGAAAGAGGCGTTTGTATGTATTCATCTGAGATGTTTGATCTGTAATCTCATATCATGTAAAAGAGAAAAAACATATCTCTCAAAAACTACTCTCGTTATACTAAAAAATTCTTTTTGTATTCAATACTCTTTTCTATTGGCATAGAAGTTCATCAGCAAACCGACCATTGTCATATTCGCTATAAGTGCAGAGCCGCCGTAGCTCATAAAAGGAAGCGGAAGTCCGACCACCGGCATGAGTCCCATCGCCATACCGATGTTGACAATGATATGAGTCGTCAGAATACCTGTTATACCGATCGCCGATAAACTCCCGAATTTATTTTTAGAAATAGTTGCCACACGCAGTCCATGTAACGATAATGCCGCAAACAGGGCTAAGGCAATAGACCCGCCAAGAAATCCGAATTCTTCTCCGAGGACGCAAAAAATAAAATCGGTCCATTGTTCGGGAATATAATTGAGCTGTGTCTGCGTCCCTTTTAAATATCCTTTCCCCATAAATCCGCCAGAACCAATAGCAATTTTCGATTGGACGATATTATAGCCGGCACCCAATTGATCTGCTTCAGGATTGAGAAACGTCGTAATTCTTTTTTGTTGATAAACATGCATGTGCTCGTACACAATCTGCACTGAAAGTCCAACGGCGAGGGCAATCCCGAATGCGACTGCAAAAGCAAATCGATTCTCACGGAAAAAATACAATAAGGCTGCTCCCAGAATTGTAGCAATTAAAAATTGTGCGGTACCTAACAGAGCGCCTACTCCAATGATAATCGGGACGAGAACAGCAATAAGAATAAAATTTGAAACACCTGCCCAGTACAGAAGCGGCAGAAGTGTGGCAAAAAAAACAATGGTGGTACCAAGATCGGGTTCAACAAGGATAAGGAACATGGGTACAACAAATATACAGAGCGCTATGACAAGATGTTTGATCTCTGAAATGGACACATCCGTCCTTGAAAGATAGGAAGCAAAAGCGAGCACGGTTGCAATCTTTGCAAACTCGGATGGTTGTCCACCGATCCCGCCGATCCCGAACCAACTCCTCGATCCTTTTATGGTACTGCCGACCACAAGAATAACGACAAGAATAGCGAGGGTTGTGAAATAGAACGCAAACGACAAACGCTGTACAGTGCGAAGAGGAATAAATGCGGTTACCAGCATGACCACAAAACCAATTCCAGCCCAGAGCGCCTGCCGATAGAAATTCGCCGCATTGTTGATGTCAAATGTTGCGCTATAGATTAACATTAAACCAATGGCAACCAAAGCAAGACAGATAAGGAATGCCCGGAAATCGAAATACTCTTTCAGGTAAGAAAACATATTAATGCTCTCGGATGTTACATCAATGCATGAGTGTATCGTTCATTAATACTGCAGGCGGTTGGTTGTTCGCTTTCAACTGTATTTCGTTCAGGAGATACTTTTGCATCACCTTGCCTGCAATGGGTGCTGCTTTTACTCCACCCATTCCAGCATTTTCCAATAATACAGCAATCGCAATTCTAGGATGATCAAACGGCGCAAAGCCGATATACCATGCATGATCGGCTCCGTGCGGATTTTGTGCGGTTCCGGTCTTACCACCTGAAATGATGCCTGGTATGCGTGCCATACCGCCAGTACCACCGGGTTCTTGCACAACGCGCCGCATACCTTCGCGGATTAATCTCATCACGCTTGAATCAATTCCTGCGGAACTTTCTTTGTGATCAATGATATCAAGACTATTCGTGCGTTTATTGCGAATTGAATTGACAGCATGCGGCTGGAGCAGGGTGCCGCCATTTGCTAACAATGCGGCATAACGAGCCATCTGCAACGGCGATACGCCGACCTCCCCTTGACCAATCCCGAGGCTCACGATATATCCCTGAGTCCATTTTCCTTTTCCGTAGACGCGATTGTAATATTCGCTGGATGGAATGAGTCCTGCGGTTTCTTCCCCAATGTCAAAACTTGTTAATTGACCAAATCCAAATTTTTTAGAGTACTCATATAATTTGTCCAATCCAACTTTTAGGACGAGCTGATAGAAAAAAACGTCGCATGATCTTTGTATTGCTTCTACTACATTCACGGATCCATGGACATGCATATCTTTAAAAACTTTATTTCCAAATCGGAACGCTCCGCCACATGTAATACGATAATGTTCATCGATAATTCTTTCCTGAAGCGCTGCAGCCGCAATGAGCATTTTAAAAGTTGAACCGGGTGGGTAGCGAGTCATCGTGGCACGATTGAATAATATTTTGTCGGGGTCATTGTTCAATTGATTCCATACTTCAACCGATGTTACACCGCTGAAGACAGATGGATCAAAATCCGGTTTACTCACCAAGGCAAGCACACCGCCGTCATTGGGATCGATTGCAACTAATGCTCCACGGTAATTTGTCATTAATGATTCTGCAAGCATTTGCAGTCCGAGGTCGATACTCAAGTTTAAATCGAATCCCTCTTTCGAAGGAATGTCACGATGCCCTCCTTCGAGCGGTCCTAAGAGTTGCCCTTTAGAATTTACGGAGATGAATTCAAAACCTTTTTCACCTCGCAAGAATGTCTCGTAACTCGCTTCTAAACCGGAGGACCCAATGATATCTCCCTGCTGATATGCACTGCCGGATTTTGCAAGCTGTGCATCTGTAATTTCTTTACAATACCCAAGCAAATGCGGCGCGCGGATATTTAACGGATAAATGCGTTTTGATTCAATTTCATATGCGACACCGGGGATTTTGTAGATATTTTCCTCCACCGCGGCAAGTGTTTTAAAATCAATATCCCTTTTCACACGCACTGGCGAGAACCGCGAATAAATACGACCGCGGGTAAGACGTTCTTGAATCACAGAGGGTTCCATCTGCAGCAGTGAACTTAATAAAGAGAGATTGCTTGTATCAAAAGCTGCGGGAGTTACCGTGATCGAGTATGCCGGGCCATCATCCACAACCAGCCGTCCGTTACGATCAAAAATATATCCCCGCACCGGTTCTTTAATGATTGTTCGCACACTATTCTCATCGGATTTCTTCCCAAACTCTGTATGATACAATAATTGTAACTGGTACAGCCGAAGCAATAAGAATACAAAGATCACCATAATAATAATTGTCAGCACTCGCTTCCGCGATGTGGCGCCGATTTCTTCTACATTAATCATTGTGCCCAAGGTGTATTATATTTTCGAGAATAGAAAAACATCGGCAGGACGCTGATAACGCTCGTATAGAGAGCCATCCCTATGGTACGTTCAATGGTAGAAAAAAATATGGGGACGTTGCTTCCCTGGAAAAATATTATGAAGTATATAAAATTATGAACAACTGCACAAAGTGCAACCAGTAGAACATATCGGTATGAACCAAGAGTCTGTTCTGCTGTGTTTTCATTAAAAAAATATCCGGCGATGAATCCAGCGATGGTCTTAGAAAGTGCCGCCAATCCAAAGAACTGTGTCGTGATAATATCCTGCAATAATCCGATGATAAATCCACTGATGGTTGCTTCAATTTGTCCCCGCCGCAATGCAATGTAGACTAGATAGAGGATAAATAGATCTGGCAGATACCCACCAAGCGCGATAAACGGGAGAAAGGTGGTTTGGAGTAACAATAATCCGATAACAACAAGTGCCGAGCGTATGTAAGGTTGCATTTCTTTCCGTAGAATAATTAAAAAAGTACCGAGAAATGGAGAGAGAAGCAAGAACAGACGCAGTAAGAAATTCATGCAAGACTTGCTGCTGGTGGTGCAGATTATAAATACACAAAAGCCAGGTCCACCAACCCGGCTTTGTGTTGACACTGCGGTTGAGTGTTTCTACTTACCGCTTTCCCGTGTCCGTTGTCCCATGCGTGCACGACGTGATTTGACCATTGCATCATACTTCTTTGCCTGATCTTCTGTGAGAACGGATTTAATTTGTTCGTCAGCTTTTTTCATAATTTCTTTCCTGGCTGTTTGCATCGCATCACGATTATCGCGGTTTTCGTTCATCGCAGTAGTCATTTCTTCACGCTGATCCTCGAGAATTTTTGTGATTTTAACGCTTTGTTCATCACTCAGTTTCAAGCTATCTTTCAATATCTTAACACGATCCTCTATCGTCACGCGCTGCTGTTGTGCTTGTGCCAGTGGAGAAAACAGCATTGCAATGCCAATGACGAGTACAAGTCCCCTAGTAATTCGATTGATGGCTGCTGACATATTTTTATCCTTTCTTGTTTTTGTAAAAATGATTGATTGAACTTCTATCACTGCTTGATAAATGAACGGATGCTGAGCATAAATGTTTCTGAAAATTAATGTTCATGTTACCTTCACTTTATTAGACTCTTCAATAGATTGATTGGTTGAATGTTGTTTGTCCGTTTTTCCGGTATTGATAAAAAATCTGTGCTTTCATCGCTCTTTCATTTTCGACGGCTATATTATAGGCAAATCTAGATAATTCTGATCATGATAATAATGGTACGGTTCTATGCAGAGAAATGCTTATAAGTTCGGACTCCTCTTACTTTTTCTTTCATCAGCGATGTATGCACAAACCAATCATAGAGGAATAGTTAAGGGTGTAGTAATCAACGAATCTACGCGCCGGCCTGTAGAATTTGTAAATATTGTTCTTCAGAATAAAAGCGACAGCATTCTCGTTACGGGAACCGTGACAAACAAGAATGGCAAATTCGAACTCAGCAATATTCCGGAAGGTGAATACATCATAAAGTACAGATTGCTCGGGTACAAAGAAAAAAAGAGCCCTGCTTTTGAAATGAATGCACAACAGAACTTGGTGAATTTAGGAACTATTTCGCTCATTGAAACGACGGTGAATTTGGATGAAATCTTGATTACTTCACAGAAAGCACTCTTTAATAATTCCATTGATAGAAAAGTATACAACGTCGAACAGGATGTACTCAGCAAGTCCAGCTCCGTCAGCGAATTGCTGCAGAACATTCCATCGGTGGAAGTAGATATCGATGGGAACGTGAGCCTCCGTGGTTCCTCTAACGTACTGATCCTTATCAATGGGAAGACATCGCCACTGATGGGTAAAAGTCAGGCAACGGTGCTGCAACAGATGCCGGCTTCTGCCATAGAACGCGTGGAGTTAATAACGAATCCTTCGGCAAAATATAAACCTGATGGTACATCGGGTATTATCAACATTGTGTTAAAGAAAAATACAAGTCTCGGTCTCAATGGAAGTGCTGGAGTGAATGTCGGTAATGACAATCGTTACAATGGAAATGTGCGTTTGAATTATAATCCCGGAGATCTCAATTTGTTTGGCAGCTACAGTTACCGAAAGGACAGTCGCAATAGGTTCAATTCCGGTGCAGAGAACGGGTTACCACCAAATGAGTATTATTACACACAAATCGTGAACTCGTACGCGCGGCCGATTGCCAATATGCTGATGCTTGGTATCGATTACAAATTCGATAAATATAACAGTGCGGGAATTTCCGGAAATTATTTTGGCAACTCCTTTACCAGAACCGATGATGCGCATAATCGTACACAAAACCGCCTGTTGATCGATACCAGTGTCTTTGACCGCTATCGTTATGATCCGGAATACGAAGATGAGTTCGGGCTCACTGCTTTTTATGAACACAATTTTCCCGGTGAAGATCATAAACTCCGCGCAGAGTTTAAGGCATCGCGGCAGCCGGAGCAGGAAGATAATCACTACACGAATGTAAATTTCGTTCCTTTAGGAGCGAATACCTATGATAATATGCGGATAAGCAATAATGAGATGAAGAACGAGTTGTCGATAGACTACACCAATCCGCTCGATGAGCATACCACGTTCGAAGCGGGATATGC
>Ga0182027_10002872_pt1 | contig 27687 bp, 23 predicted proteins | sample 712E1DmetaG_FD_121300 | JGI IMG/M metagenome (GOLD analysis project Ga0182027, IMG submission 121300) | Permafrost microbial communities from Stordalen Mire, Sweden - 712E1D metaG (Illumina Assembly) | ecosystem: Environmental > Terrestrial > Soil > Wetlands > Permafrost | place: Sweden...
ATCGTCAGGTCGGTCCCGGCGCGCTTCACGTCGGCCAGGCCCAGCGGCACCAGGTGCTCCCCGTCCGGCACCTCGCCCTTTTCGTTGTACAGAATGGTGTTCTCCATGAACAACACGGGGTCGTTGTCGCGGATGGCCGATTTCAGGAGTCCCTTGGCGTCGGCGGCGGTGGCAGGGCAGACCACTTTGACGCCGGGGTGGTTGGCGCAGATGTTCTCCGGCGTGTGACTGTGGGTGGCGCCGACGTTGGTGCCGCCGTTGGCCGGACCGCGGATGACGATCGGCACGTTGATCAGGCCGCCCGACATGTAGCGGATGTTGGCGGCGTTGTTCAGAATCTGGTCAAACGCGACGGAGTAGAAGCTCCAGAACATCAACTCAATGACCGGGCGGACCCCAAGCATGGAGGCGCCGATGCCGAGCCCGACGAAGCCGGCTTCGCTGATGGGCGCGTCGATGACCCGTTGCGGGCCGAAGCGGGCGAGCAGCCCTTCCGTGACCTTGTAGGCGCCGTTGAACTGGCCGACCTCCTCCCCAATCAAGACGACATTGGGGTCGCGCTCCAATTCCTCGGCCAGCGCCTGGTTAATTGCTTCGCGATAGGTGAGAGTGGCCATCCGGGAGTGGGAGTGAGGGAAAAAGGGACTGAGGGAGAGGGGAAATGGGACTGTGGGGATGAGAGAAATGGGACTGAGGGGGAGCGCGGAGGGAAGGGAGTGAGGGATGAGAATCCGGGGGTCAGTCGAAGAAGATCCGCCCCTGCGACTTTTTGTGGGCCGGGTTGTCTTCCTCCCAGTACACGTCCTTGATGATGTCGCCGGCGTCCGGATATGGACTCGCGTCGGCGAACTGGACGGCGCGCTCAGCCTCGGCGCGGGCGGCGGCATCGATCTCCTTCGCCAGGACCTCGGTCAGCACGCCCTCGGCGGTGAGCGTCGCGTGGATGAGCGTGAGCGGGTCCTTGGTGCGCCGGTAGTTCTCGATCTCGTCCTTGGTCCGGTAGGTCGAATCCGGATCGGCGACGGAATGGCCCCGGTAGCGGTAGGTCATGATCTCGAGGATGCTCGGCTGAAGTTCGTCGCGGGCGAGCTGCAGCCGGCGGTCGGCTTTCTCCCGCACTTCGTAGAGGTCGTGGCCATTGCAGATCTCCCAGGCCATGCCGTAACCCTCCGCGCGGCGGGCGAGGCCGCTGCCAGCGGAGGAGCGGCGCTGGCTCGTGCCCATCGAGTAGCCGTTGTTCTCGATGACAAACACGACCGGCAGCCGCCACAACGCGGCGAGGTTGAAGGCCTCGTGCACCGCCCCCTGGTTGACGGCCCCGTCGCCGAGGAAGGTGAGGCACACGCCCTTCACGCCGCGATGTTTGAGGGCGAAGGCGATGCCGGTGCCGAGCGGCACCTGGCCCCCGACGATGCCGTGGCCGCCCCAGAAATTGCGCGACGGGTCGAAGAAGTGCATCGAGCCGCCCTTGCCCTTCGAGCAGCCCGTCGCCTTGCCGTACAGCTCGGCCATCAGCTCATTCAGGTTCATGCCGACCGCAATGGCGTGACCGTGGTCGCGGTAGGCGGTGATGATATGATCCTCCGGGCGCATCACGGAGCAGCAACCGACGGCCACCGCCTCCTGCCCGATATACAGGTGCAGGAAGCCGCCGATGCGGCCCTGCTGGTAGCCGCGCAGGCAGCGTTCCTCGAACCGGCGGATGCGCATCATCCGCCGATAGAGCTCCAGCCGCTCGTCCCGGGTCAGCCGAGCGTTGACCGGCGCGGCAGCGGAGGCGGACACCGGCACCGCGGTGGGTTCCTCCCTGGTAGCAATCGTGGCCGTTGGTTTCGGGTGCACAGGAATCTGGCGGGTGGCGCGGACGCCAATGGTCGGTACAAGTGCCCGATAAATCAAGCCCGGGCCGCGTTTTGGGGGACGGCGGGTCCCGCACGATCGGGGCGGACGCGCTGGGTGAAGACGCGGCGGCGCGCACCCGCCTCAAGCAGGCTGACCGGCAGGCGCGGGCGTGATTTCCTCGATGATCGCCTGCACCGGCTGGCCCGGCGCACAGTCGGCGCGCAGGGCGACGAACCGGTCGTGGTGGCGGTCGTAGACCGGCCACAGCGCGGCGCGGTCGGTCTCCGGAATCGGCAACTGCTCGATCGCCGCGCGGGAAAAAAACGCGAAGTCGCCCTCATCGATGGGCGGGGGCAGGGCGGCCAGCGGGCGGCGGCACCGGAACAGGAACATCAGCCAGTGGCTTTCGCCTTCGTACGCCTTTTCCGCAATCATGGCGAAAAGGTGCAGGTCGTCCGCGGTGATGCAATGGCCCGTCTCCTCCTGCGTCTCGCGCACCGCGCATTCGAAGGGCGATTCACCCGCGGCCATCTCCAGTTTCCCGCCGATCGGGCTCCAGTGGCCGAAATTCGGCGCCTTGCGGCGCAGGATGAGCAGGTGCTCGCCCGCGTCGTTTTCGAGAAAGACCAGCACGCTGATTTTGTAGGGGAGGGCGGGGGTCATGCGACGGCGCGGGAACGGCCGACTGCGGAGGGTGCCGCCGGCCCGGGAACCGGCAATGTTTTTCGGCGAGGAGGACGAAATGCACTTGCCAACCCCGCGAAATTCTAAAACAAGGAAACACTTCAATGCATGCCTCCCGTCTCCTCACGGTGGATTGCGGTGCCGCCCATGTCGCGGTGGCCCGTTTCGCCCATGGCTCCGACTGCGCCCTCACGCTCGAAGGATTCTCTGCCCAACCGTTGGCCACCGCCGGCGCGGGCGAAGAGGCCTGGCTGGCGGAAGTGGGCGCTGCCCTGCGGCTCGTGGGGCGGCGCGAAGGATGGCGCGGGGCCTGCCTGCTGGGCCTGCCCGGGCATTTGACGCTGAGCCGGATCGTCGGCCTGCCCGGCATCGCGCCCAGCCAGCGTCGCCGCATTCTGCGGTTCGAGGCGATGCAGGGCATGGCCGGTGAAACGGTCTGCGGCCAGCTGCCGGTTTCCCGCGGCGAGAATGGGGTGGAGGTGGCGCTGACCACGATGCGGCGGGCGACGATGAACGCCCTGTGTGCGCAGGTCCGCTCCGCCGGGTTCCATCCCGTCGCGGCCTGGCCGGCCTGGCTCGTCTTGCGCGCCGGGTTCGACCGGGTCGGCGGGGCGGTTGGAGAAGCGCTCGTGCTCGGCATCGGGGCGCGCTCGACGCACCTCGTCTGCTGCGGGAGCGAGCGGCTGTTCGCGCGTACCCTGACGCTGGGCGGCGACGCAATCACGCGGCGCATCGCCGAGGAAATCGGAACCGACTGGGCCCGGGCCGAGCAGATCAAGCTGCGAATAGCCACTCGGGCGGCGGACGTTTCGCCGCCGGACGAGCCGGAGGCGCGGGCATTCGGGCTGGCGACGGACCAGTTCGTGCAACGGCTGTGCGGCGAGATTTCCCGCTCGCTGGCGTGGCTTTGCCCCGACCAGGGCGCCCCGGTCCTGCGGCTGTACCTGACGGGAGGCGGCGCGCTGTTGCCGAACCTGCCGGCCGTTCTGGCGGAGCGACTGCGACTGCCCGTCGAACGATGGAAGCCGCTCGGGCAGATCCGCGTCAGTCCGGCGGTGGCGGAACGGGCGGCGCGCCCGGAGTGCTTTCAATTGGCGGACATGGTGGGCCTGGCGTCCTGCGCGTTGAGTCGAGAATCGGCGCAGGTCAGCCTGCTGCCCCGGACCGCGCGGCAGGTGACCTGGGCCCGCCAGCATTGGCCCAGCTTGGTGGCGGCCGCCGCTCTGGCGGTCGGAGCCCTGCTGGTGCCGATCTTGCGGGAGCGGGCGGCGGCGGACCGGAGCCGAGCGGGCATCGTCGAAGTCGAGCGCAGAACGGGCAACCTACGCCGCGCCGCCGACCAGAACCGCGCTGCGCTCGGGCGCCTGGGCGAGACCAACCGGACGATCGAGAAAGTTCGCCAAGTGGTGGACGCGAGGAAGGGTTGGGTCAGGTTCCTGGCCGACCTGCACCAGCGGCTGGAGGGCATCGAGGACGCCTGGCTGGAACGCGTGCAGGTGTTGCCCACTGTGGCCTCCCCCGCGGCGCCAGCGGCGCTGCGCGGGTCGACGAATTCGCCGTGCGCTGTGCGGCTCGCCCTGACCGGTTGCCTGCTGGATCCGGATCATCCGCGGGAAGACGCGGGCGAGGGTTTGCGCCGCAAGGCACAGGCCGTGCTGGAACGCCTGCGCGCCTCGCCGTTTGTCGCGGCGCTCGAGAACGAACGGTTTGAAGGTGGCAGCCCGGGCGTGCTCCGGTTCGAGGTCACCGTCGAGGTGGCGGCCCGCCGGCTGTGATGAAGCGATCCGATGATTGGCCTCAGGCAGAGCACGTTTTGGGGCGCCGCCGCCGTCGCGTTCATCGCGGCGCTGTCCACCGAAGGTTGGCTGCTGCTGAGGTTCCGGCGGGCGGCCCAAACCGCCGCGGCCACACTCGCTGCACGACAACGGGAGTGGCGGACGCTGGCGGCGCTCCGACCTCCACCGACGCCGGCGGGAGCGGAAGCGGTCGAAGCGGATTGCGCGCGGGCCGAGGCGCAGCTGAGGGCGCTGGAGGATGAACTCGGGAATTACGCTGAGGCCGCGGCATTGCCGGCCGACCGGGGACCGGGGCCGACCTCGAGCGCCGAAGCTTTTTTTGAACTCGCCGGGTTGATCCAGCGTCTGCGCCAGCAGGCCGAGGCGGCCGGGATCCAGGTGCGCATCGGGGAGCAATTCGGGTTTTCGGCCTATGTCCACCAAGGCCCTGGTCCCGCCTTGGTCGCCGGGGTCCAGCGGCAGCGCGGGGCGATCGAGTACCTGATTGGCGCCCTGGGTGCGGCCAGGCCGAAACAGTTGCTGGCGGTGCAACGGACGTGGCCGGGGGGGGCGGCAGCCCCGAGCCGGACGACACTCGAGGCGGATGCGGCTGAGGGCCCGGACCTTTTTGTCCTCGACTCGCGGCTGGGCCTGCGGGAACCCGGCTTGCTTGAGACGGACGGCGTCCGGCTGGTGTTCACGGGCTATACCGCAACGCTCCGGCGGTTGCTCAACCGCCTGGCGGGCTCTGGCCTGCCATTCGTCGTGCGGGGCGTGGAAGTGGAGCCGGTCGCCGGCGCCAAGCCGGGGCGCACGGCAGGGACAATCGGAGATGAGCCGCCGGTCCAGATCGTTCGTCCGGGCCTGTCGCGCTTCACCGTTACCGTGGAACATGTCGCCCTCCACACCACGCCGCAGCCCGGGGCGTCGGCGACCGCGGAGCAAATGGCGCGACCACCCGCCGCGGGAGCGCCGACATTCTGGGGCGAGGCTGCTGCCCAGCAGCGGGGGCGCGGCTGGGTCTACGACCTCTTCACGCCTCCCTCGGTCTATTGCGACCGGCTGACAGGCGAGGCACGGGCCGTGCCAACTACGGAGGCTGGTCGGGGGGAGAGCCTGGACGGAGCGCGGTTTGATCTGGTGTTGCGGGAAGTCCGCCGAGGCGCGTTTCGCCTCCAACTTGTCGGCTTCGCCAGCGGGCCGGGTGGGTTGCGGGGGATCTTCGCTGATCGAATAACCGGCGAGACGGTGCTCGGACGCGCCGGGGAGGTCCTGAGTGCGTCGGGACTGAGACTGGACAGTCTGACCTTGGAGCAGCCGAAGCAAGGAAGCGACGCCGAGGCCGCCAGCGAGGTCCACGCGCGCGCGTGCGTTCGCGATGAAGATGCCGGCGAGGCGACCTTCCTGACGAACAACAGTGTATGCCTGACGGGACCCCCGGAGGGGCTCTTCGCGAGTCGCACCGATCCCGGATTCCATCGGGAACTCGCAGCGGGTGACTCGGTGGAACTCGGCGGGGCCAGCTACTGCGTCGAGCGTGTGGACCTGGCTCCTCCCCAAGCTGTGGTCGTCTGTGTGGCGCGCGGTGTGGCCGATCCGCTCATCAAAACGCTGGCGCCCGAACCGTTGCGGGAATCCGCGCGGGTGGCCGCACCGCCGCCGGCACGCGAAAAAGCCGAGCCTCCTGTCAATTCACCATGAATATCATCCATTGGATCAGTCGGTCCGCGCGTGTCACACACTGGCAGATGATGCTGGCGGGTGCGATCTGCACCGCGGCTCCGGCCGTCGGGCTCCCGGACGACGGTCACGAAAAGGCACATGAGGATCTGCTCGGGGAAGTGACGAAATCGTGGGAGCGCCCGGTGGCGGTGCGGGAGCCCGCGACAGGTGCGGCCGAGGGTTGGTCGTTGCGGGGAAAACTGGAAGCGATCCACGTTCCCGCCGTCACCTTCACCAACGTGGAATTGCCCCGCGTCCTCCGTGCGTTGAGTGCGATGGCCGAGGAGTTCGATCAGACTGGAGGAACGCCGAAGGGCGTGAACATCGTTCTCCTGGATCCGGCCAATGCGAATCCGGCGGTGACCATCGCCCTACGGAATCTCCCGCTGAAGCGAGTGCTCGATTTCGTGACCGACGTGGTCGGTTACCAATATGAGGTCCAGGCCGACGCGGTCGTGGTGCGACCGGCGGGCGAGCGCACGACTTTGGTCACCGAAGTGTTTCCGCTCACGCGATCCACCGTCATCCGCATGACCGGGGCGGGCGGCGGCTCGCCATCGCCCGCGCATGGCCCCACCGCGACCGGGGTCGAGGGCAGTGCGGATGAGACGCCGGCCGCGAACGCGACCCGGGCCCTGCGGCAGTTTTTCCAGCAGGCGGGCGTCAGCTTCGATGGGCGGGCGGGCACCAGTCTGGCCTACGACGGGTCGGCGATCATTGTCACCCAATCGGCCCGCAACCTGGAACGCATCCGGACCCTGCTGCGCCGGTACCAACAGGCGCGGCAGGTCGCGATCGAGGCCAAGTTCATGGAGGTGCAGGAGGGCGCGTTGGATGAGCTGGGCATTCAATGGGACATCAGCCGCCGGCCGGTGGCGTTGCTGGATCCGCAGACCGGGACGCCGCTGCTGAATGCCGATGGCTCGCCGCGCGTCCGCTCCCGGGAGCAATATCGCACGGCGGATCCGACGGCGGGCACGGCGGTCAACCGCACCCTGGCGGACGCTTTTCGGCACAGCCAGAGCTCGAGCGACATCATCATCGACAGCCAGGTGGTGGGCTCGACGGCGCCGCCCGTGCTTCCCGGCGCCAACAACCTGGGTCAGGCGGCCGGCAACCTCGCCGCCATCAGCGGGACGATCGGAGAGTTTGACGTGAACGCCGTGGTGCGGGCGCTCGCGCAGAAAAACGGCTCCGATCTGCTGAGCGCGCCGCGCGTCACCGTCCTCTCGGGCAGTGAAGCCGTGATCACGGTCGCCCAGGAGATGCGATATCCGCGCTCCTTTGCTGCGATTCAGAGTCAGGTGGGCAGCGGGCGCACGACCGGGGACGGCAGCACGGGTTCGGCGGGAGTCGCCATCACCGCCGGCACGCCGCAGGACTTCGCGACCCGCAATGTGGGGGTGGAGTTGCGGGTGACGCCGATGGTCGAGGAGGACGACCACAGCATCAGCCTCGACCTCAATCCGCGGGTCACGGAGTTCGAAGGCTTCATCGAATATGGCGGGCCGAGTATCGCCATTTCCGGCGGGCGAACAGTCACCGTGCCACCGGGGTTTTATCAGCCGATTTTCTCCGTGCGCGAAGTGACCACGCGGGTGACGATCTGGGACGGGGCGACCATCATCATGGGCGGGCTTACCCGCGAGGAGGTCAAGAAAGTCGAGGACAAGGTGCCCATCCTGGGCGATCTGCCGGTGATCGGCCGCGCCTTCCGGTCGAAAGGCCAGAGTTCCCAGAAACGCAATCTGCTGATCTTCGTCACCGCGAGCCTGGTCGGCCCGGGCGGCACGCTGCCGGAGCCGCGGAGATGAATTTCCTGTTTGCCTGTGAGGGAGATCGCGCTTGGCTGCGCGCATGGCCAAATGGCTGCTTATTGACGGCTTCAATCTTGCCTATCGTTGCTTCTTCGCGGTACCGGAGCTCACGCGCTCCGATGGCCTGCCCACCAACGCGGTGCATGGTTGGGTCAAGTCCCTATGGAAGCTGGCCGATCAGGAGAAGCCGGCGGCCACGCTCGTGTTCTTCGATCTCGGCGGCGCCCAAGACCGCCTCGCGCTTTTGCCGGAATACAAGGCGCAGCGGGAGGAGATGCCGGTGGCGTTGGAGCGACAGTTGTCCTATCTCAAGGCGGTGACGCGCGCCATGGGACTCGCCGGGGTAGAGCGGGCGGGCGTGGAGTCGGACGACCTGCTCGCTTCGCAGGCGGTGCATCTGGTGGCACAGGGCCACGACGTCGTCATCGTGAGCGCCGACAAGGATTTCGCGCAGATCGTGGGGGAGCACATCACGATCCTGCTGCCGCCGCCACCGGCCAACCCCAAACTAGGCTGGCGCCATCTCGACGCGGCCGGCGTGGTGGACAAGTTCGGAGTGCCGCCGGCCCAGATCGCGGATCTGCTGGCGCTGGTCGGCGACGCCTCGGACAATATTCCAGGGATCGAGGGCGTGGGGCCAAAAACGGCGACGAAGTGGCTGGAACTCCACCGCACCGTCGAGGGAGTGATTGCGCAGACGGCGGAGCTCAAACCTGAGCGATTCCGCGAAACCGTGCGCGGGCTGGCTGATCTGCTGCGGCGCAACCTCAAGCTGACCACCTTGAATCTCGCGTTGCCGGTGGTGGCGGCGGAGAAACCCGCGGCCAATCCGCCCGAACTGTTCCGGCTGCTGGAGGAACTCGAGATGAAAAGCAGCCTGGCCGAGGCGCGGGAGCGCTACGCCCAGGGCGAGTTGTTTTGATCGACCGAAGACGGTACGCGATGGCGACCGAAAGGCCGCCCGCTGCCGGCCCGGGGATCGCCCGCCAGCGGGCTTCCTCCAACCGGAAAATCAACCGTGGAACCGGCGGGGGCGACGCGTGGGTCAGCGACCTTCGGGCGACACGCCCTGCGGGTCGAAGATATAGCCCACGCCGTGCACCGTGCGAAAGGCGGCGAGATCGACGTTGTGAAGCTTGAATTGCTCGCGGAGCTTGACCACGTATTGGTCGAGCGAGCGGCTGCGCACATCGGCGTGGAGGCCCCACACGGAATGGATCAGCGCCTTGCGGGTGATGACGACACCCTGATTGTTGTACAGATAGGAGATGATGCCGAGTTCCTTCCGGCCCATCGCCGCGATGGCGCCGTCCGGAAATTCCGCCTCCAGGCGCACCGGGTTGATCTTGACCCCGAGGAAAGTGAACGGCTCGTCGACAATCTTGACGTTCTTGGTGATATTGAAGTCGGTGCGCGACTCCGCGCGCCGGAGGACGGCGCGAATGCGGGCGACCAGCTCGGCAAATCCGAACGGTTTTGTGATGTAGTCATCCCCGCCCATTTCCAGCCCCTTGACTTTGGCCACCTCCTCCGTGTTGCCGGTGAGGAAGATCGTTGGCACCGAAATGTCGTTTTTCTTGAGATCCTCCATCAGGGCGAAGCCCGATTGGTCGGGCAGCGTCAGGTCCAGCAGCATGAGGTTCGCGAAGTTGCGCTTGAGGAAGCGAAACGCATGGGCGCAGCGGTTGTAGACCTGGGTCTGCATCCCGGCATTTTCCAGGTGCAGGGCGATCAGTTTGGCCAGCTCGTCTTCGTCCTCGACGACCAGGACCAACGGTTTGGGCTCCGAGCGCGGCGGCGGTGGATTCAAAGGGTGATCCGTCATGGAATTCGGATGAAAGAGACTGACCGGTTAATTTGCTGTGGACAGCATTTTTTACAAATGATCCCAGCATTGTCAAAGGAACTCGGCGCATGAGCTGCGGAGGTCCGGGCGGCGAAAAGGGCGCCGGAGCGCGGGCCGCCCCGGGTCCCAATTTGGGCTTGTGTGTCCCTGTCGCTGCGTGTCCTTTGGCGCCGTGCCAGACGTATCTCCGTTGCTCATGGTAGGACTGCCGAAAGGCAGCCTCGAGGAATCAACCAAGAACCTGTTCGCGAAGGCGGGGTTCCGGGTCACGGTCAGCTCCCGGTCCTACCGCCCGGCGATCGACGACCCCGAACTGGATTGCCGCATGGTCCGCGCCCAGGAGATGAGCCGGTACGTGGAGCACGGGTTTTTCGACTGCGGGCTGACCGGGTACGACTGGATCCAGGAGAACGAATCGAAAGTGGTGGAGGTGTGCGACCTCATCTACAGCAAGGCATCGACGCAGAAGTCCCGTTGGGTCCTGGCGGTGCCGGAGAATTCGCCCGTGCAGAAGCCCGAGGATCTGGCCGGCAAGCGCGTGGCGACCGAGCTGGTGGGCACCGTGCGCCGCTATTTTGCCGCCCGGAAGGTCAACGTGGAGGTGGAGTTTTCGTGGGGTGCCACCGAGGTGAAGGTGCCGGACCTCGTCGATGCCATCGTGGACATCACGGAGACGGGCAGTTCACTTCGGGCCAACAAGCTGCGGATCGTGGACACGCTGATGTACACGAACACCAAGTTCATCGCGAATACGACCAGCTGGGAAAACCCGGCGAAGCGGCGGAAGATCGAAGTTCTGGCGATGCTGCTGACCGGGGCGCTCGAAGCGGAGAGCAAAGTCGGGCTGAAGCTCAACGCACCCCGCGCCAGCCTTGAGCGGCTTCTCCAGACGCTTCCGGCTTTGCGGAATCCAACCGTGTCGCCCCTGGCCAACCCGGACTGGGTGGCGCTCGAAACGATCATCGACGAAAACGTGGTGCGGGAGATCATCCCGCGCCTCAAAGCGCTGGGCGCCGAGGGCATCATCGAATACCCGCTCAACAAGGTGGTTTATTGAGCACCGGGCGGCGCTGAGCGGCCATCCGCCGGGGAAGGACTGCGGCGCACGGGCCAGCCGGGCGCGCGGCCGGATGACGGGCGGTGCCTGCCGGAGGCCCGGGATTGATCAGGAAATTTGGGTCGGGAGACCCATGCCACAAATCCGGGTACCTTTGGCCGACAGACCCATGCCACGACACCACCGGTGGCGGGCGTGCCATCCCGCAGCTTGTCCTTTGGCGAATTCCCGCTATCAAGGAAGGAACATGAAAGTCACGGTCGGCCTGCTTCAGCAGGCCTGCTCCGCGGACCCCGCGGCCAATTTTCGGAAGATGTTGGCGCTCGCGCGCCGGGCGGCGCGCGCCGGTGCGCAGATCGTGTGCACCCAGGAGTTGTTCCGTTCGCAGTACTTCTGCCAGAGCGAGGACTATGCGAACTTCCAGCTCGCGGAGCCGGTCCCGGGGCCCAGTACCGATGCCTTCCAGGCGCTGGCGCGGGAGCACGGCGTGGTCGTCATCGCCTCGGTGTTCGAGCAACGCGCCGCCGGGCTCTACCACAACAGCGCGGCGGTGATCGATGCCGACGGCACGCTCCTCGGCCTCTACCGGAAGATGCATATCCCGGACGACCCATTGTATTACGAAAAGTTCTATTTCGCGCCGGGCGACACGGGTTTTCGGGCCTGGTCGACCCGGTTCGGCCGGATCGGCGTCCTGATCTGTTGGGACCAGTGGTATCCGGAGGCCGCGCGCCTGACCGCGTTGCAGGGCGCGGAGATGCTGTTCTATCCGACCGCCATCGGCTGGCACCCTCGGGAGAAGGCGCGCGACGGCGCGGTGCAGCATGCAGCGTGGGAGACCATCCAGCGTTCCCATGCGATCGCCAACGGCTGTTTCGTGGCGGCGGTCAACCGGGTCGGCCGGGAACGGCCGGCGGGAGGCGACGGCCTCGAATTCTGGGGCCAGAGTTTCATCGCGGGGCCGGGCGGTCAGGTCGTGGCCCGGGCCGGCGCCAAGCGGGACGAGGTGCTGCTCGCAACGCTCGACTTGGCGGAAGTGGGTACGACCCGGACGCATTGGCCCTTTCTGCGCGACCGGCGCATTGATGCGTATGGTGACTTGAACCGGCGGTTCATTGATGGCCGCCCGACGGCGCGTTCGCGCGCGAAACGCGAGTGAAGCCGAAGGGCACAGTTCCGGCGGGAAAGAAACCGTCGGCATTGGGTTTCCGGATGCCCGCCGAATGGGAACCCCAAGCGGCCGTGTGGCTGTCATGGCCGCACCGGCGGCGGACCTGGCCGGGCCACTTCCGCCCGATTCCGGAGAAATTCGCCGAGATTGCCGCGCGCATCAGCCAGTTTGAACCGGTGCGCCTCAACGTCGCGCGGCCGCTCCAAAGAAGGGCCCGTTCGCTGCTCAACCGGGCGAAGGCCGATCTCGCGCGGATCGAGTTCTTTGATCATCCGACCAACGATTGCTGGTGCCGCGACCACGGGCCGGTTTTCGTGAAGCATCGGCACACCGGTGAAGTTGCTTTGATCGACTGGATCTACAACGCCTGGGGCGGCAAATATCCTCCGTTCGACCGCGACAACCGGATCCCCGCCCGCATCAGCCGCGCCTTGGGGATGCGGCGGTTCGCCGCTCGGATGGTCCTGGAAGGCGGCTCCATTGACACGAATGGGGCCGGTCTATTGCTGACAACGGAATCCTGCCTGCTCAACCGCAACCGAAATCCGCGCCTGGCGCGGACCGGGATCGAACAAGGACTCAAGGATCATCTCGGCGTCACGGAAGTGATCTGGCTCGGCGAGGGAATCGTGGGAGACGACACCGACGGGCATGTCGACGATTTCTGCCGGTTCTTCCGCAAGGATGGCGTCGTGGTGGCGGCGGAACGCGATCCGCGGGACGCCAACTACCGCGCGCTCCAGGAAAACCTGGAGCGCCTCCGCGGCGTCCGCACGCCGCGTGGGCGCAAGCTGACGGTGGTCGAGCTCCCCATGCCCCGGCCCTGTTTTTCCGGAGGGCAGCGACTGCCGGCCAGTTATGCCAACTTTCTCGTCGTTAACGGCGCCGTGTTGGTCCCGACGTTCCGGCAGGCGTTGCGCGATGCGGTCGCCGCCGAGGTGCTGGCGTGGTGTTTCCCGGGCCGCACCATCATCGGCATTGACTGCCTCGATCTGGTTTTGGGGCTGGGCACGCTCCACTGCATCTCTCAACAACAGCCGGCCTAACCTCGCGCGTGGGCGCGGGCGCGGCGATCCCCTTTGACCTGCGCCTCGGATCCCGCTCTAACATCCGAGTGTTCCGCATGACACTCAAAAACATCGCGCTCTTCATCTTGCTCGCGGCAAGCCTCGGTTTTCTCGCCGGCTGCGAATCGTTCGACTCCGTGCGCGAATCGGTTGGGGGTCGTTTCTCGCCGGCCGCGCCGGTCACGCGCACCTTTGCGGGTACTTCTCGAGACGTCTACCAGGCCGCGCGGTTGGCGATGATCGCCTTGGGTTACGAGTTTGTGCGCGGCGGAGCGGCGCAGGGACGACTTGAGGGGGTGTCGCCGATCGGGAGCCCGGGTGAGTTTGGATCCTCGCGGCAGCGGGAGATCTCGATCCAGCTGCAGCCGATGGAAGGCGGCACGGTCGAGGTGGCGGTCGAGTTGAAGGAGGCGGTGGAAGAGCGCTTCGACAAGTTCTCCAACGCTGCCACCGAAACGCCATTGCGCGAACCCGCGGCCTACGATTCGTTTTTTGGGGAGCTTGAGCGGCGGCTGCCGGCGCAGGCGGCAAAATAGGCCGCCAGCCCGCACATTCCACGGCTTCGGTCATCGTCGCGGTCGGCAGCGTTGGGTCTGGTACCCCGAAGCTGGCTTCCGCACGGTGGGAAAGTGGCACGGGTCTCCCGACCCGTGTTCCAGTTTCCCACGGGTCGGGAGACCCGTGCCACCTTCCACCCACCGACAATTGGCAAATGGCGCTGCGCCCGCTGACCGGATTTTGAGCTTGCCGTGGGGCGCCTCGGTGGGGAATTTGGACATTTGCGGCATCCATAGGCACCACCCGCGTCCCGCCGCAACGCTCCCACGGGTGGTTTTCGTCAGTCTAACTTCCAACCAACGGCCGCAAGGCCGGCGCGGAGGGTGACCGCTGTGGAGCAGGCGGGCACGCTCTGCTTTTCCAGATGAGTTCAGTCATGCAAGAATTGCTCGCGCAGAGCTCTTTCGACACATTGAAGGAAGGCGCGATCGTCCCTGGTGTTATCACCGAAATCCGTCAGAACGAAGTAGTTGTCGACATCGGAGGGAAAGCCGAAGGCGTCATCCCTGCCGGTGAATTCGGCGACCTTGGCGAGCTTCAGATCGGTTCGCAAATCGAGGTGATCCTCGAGAAACTTGAGGATCGGGATGGCAACCCGATCATTTCCTATGACCTGGCGCAGCAGAAGAAGAACTGGGAGAATATCCTCCAGAAGTGTTCGGAGGGCTCGGTCGTTTCCGGCCGCGTGAAGGCCAAGGTCAAGGGCGGCCTGATCGTCAGCATCGGTGTCGACGCCTTCCTCCCTGCTTCCCACATCGACGTCCAGCCGCCGAAGAACTTGGATCAATACCTCGGCCAGACGTATGACTTCAAGGTTCTCAAGATCAACCAGGACCGAAAAAACATCGTCCTGTCCCGGCGCGAGCTCATTGAGGAACAGCGCCAGCAAAAACGGCGCGACCTGCTGGAAAGCATCCAGCCCGGCCAGGTCCGGAAGGGCGTGGTCAAGAATATCACCGATTTCGGCGCGTTCATCGATCTCGACGGCATGGACGGCCTCCTGCACATCACCGACATGAGTTGGGGCCGCATCTCCCACCCGAGCGAAATGCTCAAGCAGGGGGAGGAGGTTCAGGTGATGATCATCGAGGTCAACCGCGAGAAGGAGCGCGTCTCCTTGGGACTCAAGCAGACGACCAAGAATCCTTGGGACGACATCGAGCACAAGTACCCGGTGGGCGCCAAGGTCCGCGGCAAGGTCGTCAACCTCGTACCTTACGGGGCGTTTGTCGAAATCGAGCCGGGCGTCGAGGGCCTCGTGCACATCACCGAGATGTCCTGGACGAAACGCATCACCAAGCCGTCCGAGCTCCTCAAGGTCGGCCAGGAACTCGATGCGGTCGTGCTCGGCATCCAGAAGGAAGAGCAGAAGATTTCGCTGGGCCTCCGCCAACTCGAGCCCAACCCCTGGGACATGGTGCGCCACAACTATCCGATCGGGGCGCGGGTGCGCGGCAAGGTGCGCAACATGACGACCTACGGCGCCTTCATCGAGCTCGAAGAGGGCATCGATGGCATGGTGCACGTGTCGGACATGTCCTGGACGCGCAAGGTGAATCATCCGAGCGAGCTGGTGAAGAAGGGAGACGAAGTCGACGCCATCGTGCTCGATGTCGATCCCCAGCAGCAGCGGATCTCGCTCGGCATGAAACAGCTCACGCCCGACCCGTGGACGGATATCGACAGCTACTTCCGGATCGGCGACGTCGTGCAGGGCACCGTCACCAAGGTCACCTCCTTCGGCGCGTTTGTGGAACTGGCCAACAACATCGACGGTCTGGTCCACATCTCGCAGATCAGCGAGGATCGCATCGACAAGGTGAAGGACGTCCTGAAGCCCGGTCAGTCGGTCACGGCCCGCGTGATCAAGATCGATCGCGACGAGCGGCGTCTCGGCCTGTCGATCAAGGCGGCGAACTACTCAGCGGAGCAACTGGCCGCCGAGACCGCCTCCTACGACATGCTCAACCGGCAGAGCAGCGGCAGCGACATGATGAACCTCGGCGACATCCTCGACGAGGCGGCCAACCGGGAGAATCAGCCGTAAACCCATCCGCCCGCCGCGGCGGACGACAGACTTCAAGGCGCCCGGTCTCCGGGCGCCTTTTTGCTGCGCTGGTGCTCCGGGCGTTGCTCCCAGCCCGATGCTGGTACAAAAGAACCGGCTCTGTGGTGCAGGCCGTGTTCTCGAGACGCGACGCCTTCGTCGCGTTTTCGAGGCGCCCACGCGACGAGGGCGTCGCGTCTCCATGGAACCCCCGGCTATGCCGGCGGCAGCAGGGCCTGCAGCGCGGTACGCACGGCGGCGAACTCGACCTCCATCGCGGCGAGAAAAGCCGGCACCTCGGCGAGCGTGCCCTGGCGCCCGAGCATCTCGATCTTTTCGCTGACGGCCTGCAGGCGGATCGCGCCGAAGTTGGCGGAACTGCCCTTCAGGCTGTGGGCGGCACGAGTGACGCGGCGCACATCGGCCTGCGCGAGCGCCTCCGCGATCTCGGCGATGCGGGCCGGCGAGTCTTCCAGGAAAATCTGGATGAGATCACGCAGGAAGGAGTCGTCGCCTGGGTTGAGGGAGCGGAGTGCGTCGAGGGCGTTGGGATCGAGCGGGGGCACGGTGGCGGGAGCGTCGAGGGGAGTCATCTTAGTCGGGCGACGGGGACCGGTGGCGGATGCCGCCGGAGCGTCGGATTTCTGGTTTTGGGTGTGAGATATTCATCGGGCGCCGCCGTTCAGGAGGCCCATTCGAAGGATGTGTTCTGTTCGATCTCCTCGATCGTGGTCAGGCCGAGCAGGACTTTCTTCAGACCGTCGTAGCGCAACGGGCGGTAGCCGATCTTGGTCGCCGCGCGTGTGATCTCCTGGGCGCTCCGCCCCTCGGAAATCATCGAGCGGATCTGCTCGCTGATGAGGACGAGTTCGTGGAAGGCGATCCGCCCCTTGTAGCCGGTGCCACGGCATTTGGTGCAACCGCGGCCGCGGTAGAACGGCACCTCGGCCAGGCCGTCGTCGAGGAAGAAGCGCCGCAGGGCCTCCGGTGAGGGATAATAGGCCTCCTTGCAGTGCTCGCAGATCCGGGCGGCGAGTCGTTGGGCCAGGACGCCAATGATCGAGGGCGCCACCATGTAGGGCTCCACGCCCATTTCCATCAGACGCACGATCGCCTGCGCCGCGGTGTTGGTGTGCAGGGTGGCGAACACGAGGTGGCCGGTCAGCGCCGCCTCGGTGGCGATTTTGGCCGTCTCGATGTCGCGCACCTCGCCGATCAGGATCACGTCCGGATCCTGGCGCAGCAGTGCGCGCAAGATGGTCGAGAATTTCAGGTCAATGTGCGCATTGACCTGGCTCTGGGTGAGACCGGGCAGCTGGATTTCGATCGGATCTTCGATCGTGGAGATGTTGATATCAGGCTTGTTGATCTCGTTCAGCGCCGCGTACAGCGTCGTCGATTTGCCCGAGCCGGTCGGGCCCGTGACGAAGACGATGCCGTTGGGATTCTGGATCAGACGGCGGAACGGCAGCAGGACGGTTTGCGACATCAGCATTTTGTCCAGGTTCAGCATCGTCCGGCGTCCGGTGGCGGCGAGGATGCGGACCACCGCCTTTTCGCCAAACGCGGAGGGAATGATCGAGACGCGGAAGTGAGTCGTGCCCGCACCCACCGACAAGGAGAAGCGCCCGTCCTGCGGGAAGCGGGATTCAGTGATGTTGATGCTGCACAGCACCTTGAGCCGTGAGATCAGCGCGCGATGCAGCTTGCGCGAGAACGTGAGCATCTCGCGCAGCATGCCGTCGATCCGGAAGCGGATCCGCGACTGGAGTTCCTGCGCTTCGATATGGATGTCCGTCGCCCGCTCGCGAATGGCGAAATAGATGATGGCATCGAGCACCTGGACCAGCGACGTCGTCTCCGCCAGGGCCGTCAGTTGCTCGCGGGTGTAGTCCGCGCGATTGAACAGGTCTTCGCGTTCCAGGGCGCTCAGGCTCTGGCCGATGTCCCGGTCGTTCGAGTAGTGGATCGAGATGGCGTCGTCGATCTCCCGGGCGGAGGCGAAGACGGGGCTGACGGGCATCTGGGCAATCTGGCTCAGACGCCGCAGGAGCGGCTCATCTTCGGGTGCGGCCATCGCGACCGTCAGAATCCCCTCGATGATGTAAAGCCCCAGCGCGTGGGTCTTCTGCGCGATCTCGTGGGGGATCTTTTCCACCGCCTCCTCGGTCACGATCGAGGCAAAGGGATCGACGTAGGCGAAGCCGAGGCCGTTCGCCCATTGCTTGCAGGCTTCATCCTTGCTCAGCAGACGCGCATCGATGATGCCCTGCAGCAACTCCGGAGTGTCGGGCCCATGACGGTCAATCAGTTCCTTCAGCTCGTCCTCGAAGCCGAAGGTGGAGACTTTGCGGACGAGCTCGGCAAACCGCCTATTTCTTGACTCGGGCATGGCGGCGTCGGCTGGCAAACAGCTTCTGGATCTCGACTTGGTCGAGGGTTTCCATGGCGAAGGATGATTCGCGGCGCTCGATCTCAATCTCGCGCAGCATCTCGGGCAGCGAGTAGCGCACTTCGCTGATCGCCGGGACGGCCGGCGCGAGGGGCTTGTCGGGAGGATGGTCGGGCATGGGCGTTCAGTTCGCCGCCACGTTGTCCGCGAGAATGGCAGCCAATTCGGCCAGGATGGCCTCCTTGGGCGTGTCTTTGCGGATGTAACCGGCCGCGCCCGCCGTGAGGCATTGCTCGACGGTTTGCCGGTTGGTGAGCGAGGTCAGCATGACGACCAGAGCATCCGGGTTGTCCTGGAGGATCGCCGAAAGGGTCTGGATGCCGTCCATCAGCGGCATGTTCACATCGAGGAGCACGAGATCCGGCGACTCGGCAGCATACTTCACCAGGGCTTCCTCGCCGTTGGCCGCCTCAATGATGATCGGGGAACCGAGGCCCCGCGCCACGAGGCCCACGAATTTCCGCACGTGGGGTTCGTCATCGACCAGCAGGATTTTTCCGGTGAATGGCATGGTCAAATGGGCAGCGTGAAGCGGAAAACGCACCCGCCCCCAGGGAGGTTTTCTGCCGTGATGGTTCCATGGTGGGCGTCCACGATCTTCCGGCAGATGGCGAGGCCGAGCCCCGTGCTCTTCTCGCCGCCCGTCGGTTTGGTCGACATGCGCCCGAAATCTTTGAACAGCCGGTCGCGTTCGCTCTCTGGAATGCCCGGGCCCTGATCGCGAACCGCCACGAAAAACTCCTGCCCGTTGGCCGCCGTCTCCACCGCGATGTTCGAACCCGGCGGCGAATATTTGACGGCATTGCTCAAAAGATTGTCGATCACCTGGCGGATCTTGCTGGGGTCCGCGTTGATCCGGGCATGGGGAGCCTGCGAGGTGTGGACGATCTTGGTCTGCTTTTTGGCCGCTTCGATATTGGCCAGGTAAGCCGCTTTCTCGACGATCTGTGCGATGACAACGACTTCCGGCGCGATCTTCAATTCGCCGGCCTCGATGGTGGCGACATCCAAGAGCTCGTTGACCATGCTCAGCATGTCCTGGCTGGCCGAATGGATCGTGTTGACGAGGTCAAGCTGATCGGCGGCCAGCGTCCCCACGACGCCGTCCCGAAGGAACTCGGCCAGCCCGCGGATGGAAGCCAGTGGGTTGCGGAGGTCGTGCGCCGCCATGCCGAGGAATCGGCTCTTGGCGGCGTTGGCTTTGCTCAGCTGGCCGACCAGATGCTGTTGCTCGGCCAGCAGCAGGCGGATTTGCAGGTGAGTGCGGATCCGGGCCAGTGCCTCTTTGGGACGAATGGGCTTGGAAAGATAGTCAACTCCGCCGGCTGCCAGACCCTCGACCACATCTTCGGATTCGTTCTTCGCGGTGATGAAGATGACCGGCGCCGCCCCTGCGCCATGGCGCGCCCGCAATTGCCGGCAGGCCTCGAAACCATTGATCCCTGGAAGAACCACGTCCAAGAGCACCAGGTCTGGAGCCGCTTGCGCGTAGGCTTCGAGCGCCTTTTCCCCGGAATCGGCTTCCGCCACCTCAAACCCTTCCGACTGGAGAATGCGCGAAAGGATCCGCAGGTTGAGGCGGTCATCGTCGACAATAAGTATCTTCCTGCCAATCAGTTCGGCAGGATGAATGGTATCATCGGGGATAGCCATTGTGGTTGTTCAGGCAAGACTCGGACGGGCTGTTCAGTTGTTATTACGGCACAAACGAACAAAACATTAGTGCCCAAGGGGTCAGCAACATATCAACGAATGCGGATACGATGATATTTGGCTTGCTCCCGCGGGCGCGAGGGTTTTGCTTCGTGGCACGTTATGGCCAACACATTCGTCTTCTCCTCCGAGTCCGTGGGCGAGGGTCATCCGGACAAGGTCGCCGATTTCATTTCCGACAGCGTGCTCGACGCGTGCTTGGAGCAGGATCCCACCAGCCGGGTGGCATGCGAGACCCTGGTGAAATCGAACATGGTGGTGATCGCGGGCGAGATCACGACCAAGGCGAAGCTGAATTATGAGCAGATCGTCCGTGCCGCCGTCCGCGACGTCGGTTACACCCACGAGGACGACGTGTTTCACGCCGACAAGGTTTTCATCAACAATTACCTTACCCGCCAGTCACCCGACATTGCGCAGGGGGTCGATGCCCGGGCGGCGACCGGCAAGGAAACCGCCGAACAGGGCGCGGGCGACCAGGGTTTGATGTTCGGCTACGCCTGCAATGAGACGCCGGAGAAGATGCCGACGGCGATTATGTTCGCCCATCGCCTGGGCCGGGAGCTGACCAAGGTCCGCAAGGCCGGTGTGGTGAGCTGGCTGCGACCGGACGCGAAAACCCAGGTCTCAATCCGGTATGAAAACGACAAGCCGGTGAAGGTGGAAAACGTCGTCATTTCCACCCAGCACACCAAGGACGTGGGCCATGCCGACATCCGGGACTTTCTGATTGAGTACGTGGTCAAAAAGGTGATCCCGGCGGAAATGCTGGATCAGGACACCAAGTTCTACATCAACCCGACCGGGCGGTTCGTGGTGGGCGGGCCGGAAGGCGATTCCGGACTGACCGGCCGCAAGATCATTGTTGACTCCTACGGCGGCTGGGGCCGCCACGGCGGCGGCGCCTTTTCCGGCAAGGATCCGTCCAAGGTCGATCGGTCCGCGGCCTACATGTGCCGCTGGGTGGCCAAGAACGTCGTCGCCTCCGGGTTGGCGGAAATCTGCGAACTCCAGGTGGCGTACGCCATCGGCCATCCGGAGCCGGTTAGCATCTGGGTCGACTCGATGGGCACGGGCCGGGTGCCGGACGACCTCATTGCGCGTGCGGTAGCGAAGGTTTTCAGTTTCAAGCCGGCCAACATCGTCCGGGATCTCAACCTGCTGCGCCCGATTTATCGCCAGACGACCAACTACGGTCATTTCGGCAAACTCGATCTGCCGTGGGAGCAAACGGACCGGACCGCGGAGTTGCTCGCGGCCGCCCGTTGAATTCCTGGGCGGACGTCGCGTCGCCGCGGCGCCCACTCACCCCTCAACACCTTTCTTCCCATGCCAGCCATCGCCACTCCGTCGAAACCTGATTTCAAAGTGCGGGACCTCTCCCTGGCGGACTGGGGCCGCCGGGCGATCGACGTCGCCGAACGGGAAATGCCTGGCCTCATGGCCATCCGGTCCAAGTACGCCGCGCAGAAACCGCTGCAGGGCGTGCGCATCACTGGCTCCCTCCACATGACCGTCCAGACGGCCGTGTTGATCGAAACGCTGGTCGAGCTGGGGGCCACGGTGCGCTGGGCGTCCTGCAATATCTTCTCGACGCAGGATCATGCGGCGGCGGCCATCGCGGTGACGGGCGTGCCCGTTTTCGCCTGGAAGGGCGAGTCGCTCGAGGAATACTGGGACTGCACGTACGCGGCGATTTGCCATGCCGGCGGGCAGGGGCCGCAGTTGGTCGTCGATGACGGCGGCGATGTGACCCTCCTGCTGCACAAGGGCGCTGAGTTGACTGCGGGCAGCAACTGGGTGGATCAGCCTTCCGCCTCGCCGGATGAACAGGTGATCAAAAACCTCCTGAAGCGCGTCCACCGAGAGGAGCCGCGGCGTTGGAACACGATCGTCGAGCAGTGGCGTGGCGTGTCCGAGGAAACGACCACCGGGGTGCACCGGCTTTATCAACTGCACGAAACCCGCCGGCTGTTGGTCCCCGCGATCAACGTGAATGACTCGGTGACCAAGTCGAAGTTCGACAACCTCTACGGTTGCCGCGAGTCGCTGGCCGACGGCATCAAGCGCGCGACCGATGTCATGATCGCCGGCAAGGTCGCGGTGGTCTGCGGTTACGGCGACGTCGGCAAGGGCTCGGCCCACTCGCTGCGCGGTTTCGGCGCCCGCGTCATCGTGACCGAGATCGACCCGATCAATGCCCTGCAGGCCGCGATGGAAGGCTTCGAGGTCACGTCGGTCGAGGACACGCTGGGCCGGGGCGACATCTATGTGACGTGCACCGGCAACTGCGACGTGATCACGCTCGAACACATGGAGCGGATGAAAGACCAGGCGATCGTCTGCAACATCGGGCACTTCGACAACGAGATCCAGGTCGGCCGTCTCAACGCGGCGCCGGGCACGAAGAAGATCACGATCAAGCCGCAGGTGGACAAGTATGTCTTCCCGGACGGCCATGCGATCTTCATCCTGGCCGAGGGCCGGCTGGTTAACCTGGGCTGCGCCCACGGGCACCCGTCCTTCGTCATGTCCAACAGTTTCACGAATCAGGTGCTGGCGCAGATCGATCTCTGGAAGAACCGGGATTCCTTTGCGGTGGGTGTCTACCGTCTGCCGAAGCACCTCGACGAGGAAGTCGCCCGCCTCCATCTCGACAAGATTGGGGTGAAGCTGACGCGGTTGACCCAGAAACAGGCGGACTACCTCGGGGTGAAGGCCGACGGGCCGTACAAGTCGGAGCATTACCGGTATTGACCGGCGTGTTTTGTGGAGACGCGACGCCCACGGCGCGTTTTCCCTGCAAGAACATGGCGGCAACGCCGCAACCAAAGTGGCACGGGTCTCCCGACCCGTGGGGAAGAACCTCCGACATGGGCCGGAGGGCCCATGTCACTTGTGGCACCGTCATTTGGCCGATGCGCCTGCCTGTGCCGGTCCGGGCCGCCGATTAGTGTGGATTCGGCCGGCGTTTTTGCGAACATCGCCGGTCCCCATGAATCCGGTACTCAAACTCCTGCTCGAAGGCGGCAGCCTCACCACCGCGCAGATGGCGCAGGTGCTCGACCTGACCGAGGCCGAAGTCCACACCCACCTGGAGCAGCTTAGGAAAGAGCGCATCTTTCTGGGCTGGCGCCCGGTGCTCAACCTATCCAAAGACGACGCCGGGGCCGTGCGCGCCGTGATTGAGGTGCGCATCACCCCCGAGCGCGGCGGCGGGTTCAACCGATTGGCCGAGCGCATCAGCCGCTTCGACGAGGTCGAATCGTGCTACCTGATGTCGGGCGGGTACGACCTCCTCGTCTTCGTGACGGGCACGAGCTTGCAGAAGGTGGCGGCCTTCGTGTCGGAAAAGCTCTCCACCCTCGAGGGCGTCCTCTCCACTTCGACGCATTTCCTCCTCCGCTCGTACAAGGAGCAGGGCTTCCTCATGGACGTGCCGCCCGAGGAAAGCGGCCGGCTCACGGTGGCACCGTAGGACGAAGATTTCATGGAGACGCGACGCCCTCGTCGCGTTTTCGAGGGGCGCATGCGACGAGGGCGTCGCGTCTCCCAAACACCGCCGGAACCACCGAGCCATTCTCCGCATGCAACATCCGGGATCGGAACGCACGACCATGGACACCACCCGCTTCATCGCCCGCCACGTCGCCACCCTGCCCAAGTCCGGCATCCGGGATTTCTTCGAGATCGTGGCGAAGATGAAGGACGTGATTTCGCTCGGCATCGGCGAACCGGACTTCACCACGCCCTGGCACATCCGCGAGGCCGCGATCTACGCGCTGGAGAAGGGCAAGACCCATTACACCTCCAATCTCGGCCTGATCGAGCTGCGCCGCGCGATTTGCGAGTACGTCGCCCGGCACTATGGCGTGGCGTACCGTCCGGAAGACGAGGTGCTGGTTACGGTCGGCGTCTCGGAGGCGATCGACATCGCGCTGCGGGCGCTGATCAACCCCGGAGACCGGGTGATGTTCCACCAGCCGTGCTACGTGTCGTATCACCCGTCGGTCACCCTGACGCACGGGGTGGGCGTGCCAGTGCCGACACACGCGGTCGACGGCTTCGCGCTGACGGCGGCGGCGCTGCGCGCGGCCTGGCAACCCGGCTGCAAGGTGCTCCTGCTGAATCTGCCCTGCAATCCGACCGGCGGCACGTGCGACCGCGCCCAGCTCGAGGCGATCGCCCAATTCTGCATCGAAAGGGACCTGCTCGTGATCAGCGACGAGATCTACTCCGAACTGACCTTTGAGGGAGAGCATGTCAGCCTGGCCAGCCTCCCGCGCATGCAGGAGCGGACGATCTTCCTGCATGGTTTTTCCAAAGCTTTTGCCATGACCGGATGGCGCATTGGCTACGCTTGCGGGCCGGCCGTGTTGATCGATGCGATGATGAAGGTGCACCAGTACTCGATGATGTGCGCCTCCATCCTGAGCCAGGAGGCCGCCGTGGAGGCGCTGCTGCGCGGCGAGGATGGGGTGAAGCGCATGCGCGAGCAGTATCACCGCCGGCGCGACTTCGTGATTCGCCGGTTCAACGAGATCGGCCTCACCTGTCATCGTCCGCGCGGGTCTTTCTATGCGTTCCCGTCGGTGGCGGTGACTGGCCTGAGTGAGCGAGATTTTGCCGTCGGGCTGCTGGAAAAGGAGCGGGTGGCGGTCGTGCCGGGCACGGCCTTTGGCGAGAATGGGCGCGGCTTTGTGCGAGCCTGCTTCGCCACTGGCTACGATCAACTGGTCGAGGCGTGCACCCGCATCGAGCGTTTTGTGCAGAGCCGGCGGTGACGCCAAGGCCAGCCAGTTGCGAGCATCGACGAGCGAGGAGCGAGCATGGCCGTCTGCAACACGTCCGTTTTTCCTACTCGCTACCCGCTACTCGCTACTCACTACTAAAGGCATGCCGCGCACTGTCGCCATCGTCGGTCGCCCTAATGTCGGGAAAAGCCGCCTGTTCAACCGGCTGGCGCGGAAACGCATTTCCATCGTGCACGACCAGCCCGGGGTCACGCGTGACGTGATCGCGGCGGACGTGAAGGAAGACGTTTACACGCTGCTGGATACAGGGGGGATCGGATTGCACAGCGGCGTGTCGACGGCGGGCATTGTGGCGGCCACCGAGGAGCAGGTCGCGCTCGCGATCAGCACGGCCCAGCTGATCCTTTTCGTGGTCGACGGCAAGGATGGCGTCACCGCGCTGGACGTCCGGATCGCCGGGCAGTTGCGCCGAAGCGGGCGGCCCGTGCGGCTGGTGGTAAACAAGATCGATTTCCATCCGGAGAGGCGCGACGACCCGGATTTCTACCGCCTGGGTCTGGGCGAGCCGCTGTTCGTCTCGGCGGAGCACGGGGGAGGGGAGGACCTCCTGCGCACGGCGATCCGTGAGGCACTGGGCGCTGCGCCGGCGGAGGGAGCGGAGCCGGTGGTGGCTCCCGCGTCGCTCTGTGTCTGCTTCATCGGCCGGCCCAACGTGGGCAAATCCTCCCTCAGCAACCGCTTGATCCAGAGCGACCGGCTGATCGTCAACGAGGAACCTGGCACCACGCGCGACGCCGTGGAGGTGCCGTTCACGTTCCAGGGCCGCGACGGCCGGCCGCATCCCTTCCGCCTCATCGACACCGCCGGCCTGAAAGCCGCCACCAAGACGGCATCCTCGGTGGAGTATTTCGCGCGGCTGCGCTCACTCGACGCGATCCGGCGGACCGACGTCGTTTTCCTCGTGCTCGACGCGCTGGCCGGCGTCACCCAGCAGGACCAGGCGATCGCGGGCGAGATTGTCAAGGAAGCCAAGCCGGTGGTTATCGTCGTCAACAAGTGGGACCTGGTGCACGACGCGTTCCGGAAAGGGCAGGGCGTCGAGGGGTACGAAAGCGAACGAGAATTCCGCGAGGAGTTCGAACGGGCCCTTTTTGAACGCCTTTTCTTCACGCCGGGTGCGCCGGTGGTGTTTGTGTCGGCGTTGTCGGATTACGAGATCGACCGGATGCTGAACGCGGCGGTCAAGCTTCACCGCCAGCTCGATGCCAAGCTGCCGACCGCACGGCTCAACCAGACGCTGCTCCGACTGGCCGAGCGCACGCCGCCGCCGTCCGAGGGCGGACGCCGGTTCCACATTTACTACGCGGTGCAGACCGGCAACCGGCCGTTCCGGATCCGGCTGTTCTGCAACCAGGAGCGGCGCCTGACGCAGTCGTACCGGCGCTACCTCGAGGCCGGCGTGATCGCCGAATTCGGCCTCGATGGCTGTCCCTTCCAATTCGATCTCTGCGGCAAGAAGCAACGTCTCGCCTCGGCGCGGCGTTCCGCCGGCGAGGCCGATTGAATCGGACAGGCGCGGCGGAGATGGCCCGTTTACGGACGCTGAAACCACCAGGGGAGAATGGCCGGACCAAGGGTAGGGCGGGTTATCCCTAACCCGCCGCCCGACCGTGTCGTCAAGATACGGCGCGTTGCGAAAAACGCGCCCTACTTCCTCCGGAGATGTCCAGCGGCAACCCGCGCCGGCGCGCGATCGTTACTTCGGCCGGCAGGATTCGAAGGCCGACAGGATGCGGTCGCAGGTGCGGTCGAAGTCGTCATTCACCTTGCGCCGGTTCGCATCGGCGTCGTACCACGCCACGATCTCCTCGGCGCCGCGACTGAACGGGATGCGGCAGACGAAATCCGGCACCAGTCGTTTGATCTTGCTGTTGTCAAAGACCATGCTGTGCGCCTTGTCGCCCAGCAGGCCCGCGCCCCAGTTGGGGTCGTACGCCGCGATGAGGTCCGAGGGGACGTGGACGATCCGCGCCTCCGCCCGGGCGGCCCGGGCCATGAGCTCGAAAATCTGGTTCCAACTCAGCCATTCATCGGAGGTGATGTGCACGGCCTCGCCGATGGCGCGGGAGTTGCCGAGCAACCCCACCAATCCCTGGGCGAAGTCGGCGTGGTGGGTGAGGGTCCAAAGCGAAGTCCCGTCGCCGTGTACGATCACCGGTTTGCCGCGGCGCATGCGATCCAGCGTCGTCCACCCGCCGTCCATCGGCACCAGCGTGCAGTCGTAGGTGTGCGACGGCCGCACGATCGTGATCGGGTATTTCTCCTCGCGATAGGCCCGGACGAGCCGTTCCTCGCAGGCGATCTTGTTGCGCGAGTACTGCCAGAAGGGGTTGTCGAGCACGGTTGACTCGGTGACCGGCAGGGAGGCGGGGGGAGTCTGGTACGCCGAGGCGGAGCTGATGAAGACATATTGCCGCGTGCGGCCCCGGAACAGGTCCAGATCCGTCTCGATCTGGTCGGGGGTGAAAACGATCCAGTCAACGACCGCGTCGAAAGACAGGCCGGCCAGCGCCGTGCGGACCGAGGCCGGATCGCGGATATCCGCCCGCAGGACGCGGGCCCCCTCGGGCACGGGCCGGACGGACTGCCCGCGGTTGAGGAGGTAAAGCTCGATCCCGCGTTCAAGCGCCAGCTTCGAACTCGCCGAGCTGATGATGCCGGTACCGCCGATGAAGAGGACTTTCATGCCCAGATCCGCTACACGGGACCACGGCCGGAGGCAACGGGAATGGCATCGAAGCGGCCAGTCCGTCGGGGCCTGAGGTGAATAGTGCGGATTGACAACGTCCCAATTGGGACGATTGTCGTCCCGTATGATCACTGCGTCGACTCGGCCAACCTGTCACGGGATGTCCGTTTCCGGGAAGGCAAAACCGCGGCACGCGGCGACGCCCATCGGGGGCATGGTTGCCGTGAACAGTCCTGCGGGCGAAAGACGCACGGTGCTTGGCGATGCCGTGACGGTGACGCCCGCCGAGGAACACGTTGAGATCCTCAAGGGCATTCCGATCACCGGCGTGAAGCAAATTGCCGGCAAACTGGGACTCACCTGGGATGATCTCGCCAAGCGATGCGGGCTCAGTCGATCTACCTTCCGGCGGAAGCTGAAGCAGAGAAACTGG
>Ga0182027_10002873_pt1 | contig 27677 bp, 11 predicted proteins | sample 712E1DmetaG_FD_121300 | JGI IMG/M metagenome (GOLD analysis project Ga0182027, IMG submission 121300) | Permafrost microbial communities from Stordalen Mire, Sweden - 712E1D metaG (Illumina Assembly) | ecosystem: Environmental > Terrestrial > Soil > Wetlands > Permafrost | place: Sweden...
CATCGGCTATGTCAACTTCAAGGACATCGTTATCGCGCTGCATATCAACCCCAAGGACCCCTCGCTCAAGGGAGTGATGCGGCCGATGCTCTTTGTCAACGATTCGGAAAACGCGTCGGTGGTGCTTAACAAAATGATACTCGCCCACCACCACATCGCCATCGCGCGCGACGCGGCCGGACGCACGAGCGGCCTGGTGACCCTCGAAGACATTATCGAGGAGGTCTTCGGCGAAATCCAGGACGAATTCGACATCCTTCCGCGCTTCGTACGCGCGCTTCCCGACAACCGGTTCCTGGTGGGCGGCGCCACGCCCATGAGCGAACTCAAGGAGAAGGTGTGCCCCGATCTTCCCGACGAGCCCACCACGGTCGACGCGTGGATACGCTCGCATACCAAGAGAGCGCTGGAGAAGAAGACGGTGGTGCGGGTTGCCTCGTGGGAATTCGTGATCACCAAGGTCCGGCGGTCACAGATCCACGAGGTGGTGGTGGCGTGCAGCGCGCCGAACCGGGATGCGCACTAGGCAACGCGCCGGACGGCCGGAAACTGCAATGGCCGCGAAGCGTACCGCGGCCATTGCACACAAACCGGACAATTTCCTCCGTTGCCTACCTCAGAATAATACCGACGGTCCCCTGCAACTTCGACACGGTTTTCCTGCCCGAGCCGTCGGTATAGGAGTACCACAACACCAGCATGGTACGGTACACGCCGGTTGAGCATTTCAAGCCCCGGGCGTTGGAGCCGTTCCAGTAGATGTCGTAGTCGTAGGTGGTGGAGATGGTGTTCGACGACACCCAGGCCTGCGGGATGATGCCCGCGGTCGATTTCGAACTGTCGACCGACGCCACCGCATTGCCGACCGCATCGAAGATAAACAGCCTGCCCGTGACGATCTGGCCAGGGACCGGCACAATCTTAAAAGTCAATATTGATCCGGCGCCGTCCTGCCGCACCCAGGCCCGCGCACTGGGCTGAAACGCGAGGTGCAGCTCGCCCGGGCGCTCGCGGTTGAACGTGGGCGACGACGGGTTGGGGGCAACGAGCATCTGCTTTACCGGCGCGGTTCTTTCAACCACCTGGACGCGCCGGTTGTTTGCCGCCGGCGTATTGGCCGTGCCGCTCCTGTCCGACAGGCTTCTGCCGGTTGAGTCGGAGTACAGGCTCACGTAATCCCTGGTGGTAAGGTCGTTGCCGTTTGTCATGTAGAATTCCACAGAAAGGTTGGAGTCAACCTGGAAGAAATCCTTGATGCCGGCGAGCATGGTGTCGACCTCGATGAAGGTGTCGGTCCCGGCCGCCGTGGTTACCTTCTGCCACACCCGGATCAGTTTGCCCGGCGCCAGCAAAGAGTTGAAATCGTTCCCGTTTGTTCCGATGGGCTCGGAGAAGGTTACCGTCACCTTGTCGTCGGTTCTGGAGCTGGCCGACCCGACGGTCTTGGTTACCATCCAGACAACCGGACCCGCGCCGTCGCTCACCTGCGTGTTGACAACAGGCGAAACTCCGCTGAGCCCGCTGATGGTGATCGACGGAGTCCAGCCGGTTTGCGGATATTTGGACATGGGATCGGAGCTTTTCGGCTCCTCCAGGTCCAGCACGAACACCGAATCGGTCCTGGTCCCGTTTGTCGACGAGACACTGTCGACCGTGAGCGAATAGGTGACTTTTTCGCCCGTCACGGGGTCCTGGTAGGTGCCCGAGAACGTGATACTGTACGCACCCGAGTCGGGCCAGGTGACATTCTTGTCAAAATGCAACACGATGTGGTCGAGATAGCCGTCGCCGTTGACATCCCGGGTAACGGAGGAGATCAGGCGAGCGCTGGGGCCGGTAATCGACACGCGAACGCTGTCGGTGATCTTTGCGCCGCCCGGCGTGGTGTCCAACGCGGTTATCCAGCCGTTCTCGTCGTACTTGGCGCGGCTCGCGTCGTAGTACACGCGCGGAACGTTTGTCCCCTTGTCAATGGGAAGCAGCGTGCCGCCGGCGGTCCAGTTGCTGTTCACTTCCCCGATCTGGTTGCCGTATTTGTCGTATCCCATTGAAATAATCAGTTTGGATCCGTTGGGATAATCGAGGTGGATCGAGTCGAGGTTCTTCCCGTTAAAGTCCTGCAGCGCAATGCTGCTGAGCGCGCCCGGATACATCGTGAAAGGATCGGTGGAGGCGCTCAGGCCCCGCATGGCGGCAACCACCTTTTCCATGCTGTCCTTGTCGGCCGGGGCGTAATACAGGACATATTTGACTGTGTCAAGCCCGTTCTCGAAGCACTCCTTGAGGGCAGTCCCCATGGTCACCGTGGTATCGCCGATCACCACCGGCGACGGCCTTGAGCCCCCTCCCGTTCCCAGCGCATTCTGGTAGGTGACCGTGTCGCACCACTGGCCGGGCACGAGCCCGTCGGCATTTTTGATTCTCACCACGGCAATCATGGTGTCGCCTGCGATACGCTGTTCCGGCGGCGTAAGGATCTGCACTTCCATGCTCACGGGCGGCCCGGCGGTAAAGTTGACGGTCACGAAATCCGGTTTGGTGCTTATCGTGTCGTTGCCGAGCGTCACGCGAATGATACCGGTCCCGGGCTTGTCGGGAGAGAACGTCCAGCTTTGCGCATTCGCCGGCGCTCCCGGCACGATGCTCAGTCCCGACGAGCTTTCCCATGCCGCCGGCACGTATTCCCACACCGAATCGGTGGAACGCTGGCCTTGCACCTTGAGCGTGGTGTCCTGGTTGGTATTCATGGCGAGGCTTGCTATATGCGTGCCATTGGCGCCCACCACGATGCGCAGGGCGAGATAATAGTATTGCAGCACGAGCGCGGTGGTGGTGTCCTTGAGCGCGGGATAGTCGAGGCTCGACGCAACAACCTTGGCCCGGTCCCGGGGCGCGGACTCAGCGCGCGTGATAACGCCCTGCCCGAGGCTCTTCTGGCCGTCGGCCGCGGTCACGACTGCGGTGTCGAGACTCTGCCACTGGGTGTTCTGCGAGGTCTGGATAAAGTTCTGGTACGCGTCACGAATCACGGCGTACACGACGCCGTATTTCACGCTGCTGGGAATCTGCACGAGCGAATCCGGACTATCCTTGTGCGGGCTGGTTTGCATGTTCGGATCATTTTCTATCACGAGATGGTCGGGCTTGCCCGCCACGACAATCACCTTGATACTGTCGAGGTAGGTCTGGCCGTTTTCCTGGAAAGCGGCAACCAGAAGAATGGTATTGTTCGCCCGCGTGGGCGTGAGCGAAGTTTTGTAGCCTGTAGCAGGCGTAAAGGTTCCGGTGGGAACGTCCGTGTTGCCTTGCAGCTCCACGATACTCCACGTGATGGGAGCATTGGCCTGCTCATACGAACTCAACCAGTTGTTCGCTTTGTCAAACACTTTTGCGAAGACCGGCAGCGCCTTTCCCGCAGAATCAACGAGGGCCTGGCTCACGCCGGGATACGGCTGCTGCGCCGAGGGATCGCCCGCCGCGGGGTACAGCATGATGTAGCGCGGCACGCCATGGACAAAATGCACCTGCACGGAATCGGGCGTGGCAATACCGAGCTTTACCCGAATCACGCCGCTGCCCGTGTCGGTGGCCGACACCGACCACGTAATCGACGCGCCCGGAGCGGTCGTCGTGGTGGTGAGGCCGCCTGTTATCGACCATGCCGCTGGAACGTTGTCCCACCCACCGCCGTCGGAACGCAAGCCCTGCACCTGCAGCACGGTATCCTGTTCAATTTCCAATGTCAATGAGCTGATCTTTGTGGTGTCGCCTTGCGCGACGATGCGAAGCGCGGTGTAGGTGACGTTACTGAGCACCACAAGCACGCTATCGGTGAGGGCGGGCGTCTTCCCGTCTTTTGCGATTACCCAGGCCTGGCCCGTGCCGACGCCATGAACGCGGATCATGATGCCTTCACCCTCGGCCGGCACTCCGTTCCTCACGGCCGCCTGTGCCGTGTCGCGGCTGAGCCACGATGTGGGATTCGAGAATCCCACGAAATTGCCGAACTGGTCCCGCAGCACGGCATACGCGGAGATCGTGGTGTCGCTGCCCATGATCGAAACCGAACCGGCGCGATTCGGGGCGTTGGGCGACGAGGTCTTACCCGTGGCGTCCGCCTCGATATCGAGCATGGCGGCAGCCCCCGGGGTAATGGTGATGAAAAGAGACTTGGCAAGAACGACGGTGCCCTCGGTAAAAGTGGCGGTCACCTTTACCGTCTGGTAAGCCTTGATACCCGTAAATGCCACCTGAAAACCGGAGTATTTGTCGAGCGTGGCGGCGCCCCCGTTGGCAGGATCGATGTTCCACGCGAATGGGGCATTGGAACGCTCATACCCGCTGAGCCAATCGTTGCTCTGCGTGAACAGCTTCGCCGTGATGGGGAACGGCACGCCCGCTACAACGGTCACCGAATCCGGATAGACTTTGTTGGCCGACGACGGCGCGCCGGCCGCCGGGTACAGCGCCATGGAGGCAGGGTTGCCATAGGAGAAAATTGCGGTGATCGTGTCGGTCCTCAGCTGGACGCCGTTGGTCCAGAGGATAAATATTTTGCCCGAGCCCGTACCCGCGGGAGAGAATGTCCACGACGAGACGCCGGAGGGCGCCGGGGTTTCAAAGGAGAGACCCGTGCTCGCGCCCCAGGTAACCGGGATGTCCTGCCACTGGCCGTTGTCGGCACGGAGGCCTCGCGCCATGAGCGTGGTATCCTGGTCTGTTCTCATCTGCAAAGTATCGATGTTCACCGAGCCCCGCACCACGATCTGGATCTGCGTGTAGCTCACCGCGTCGAGGTTCACCAGCACCGAGTCCTTGAGCCCGTTCTGCGTCACGGCCACCACGGCGCTGTTGCTGTTGGGGGTCTGCCGCGTCACTTCGCCTTCGCCGCGGGAAGGGTTAACCAGGGCGGCGGTAACCACGGCGGAGTTCCTGCTTGTCCAGCTTGCCGCTATGGCGCGGCCCACGAAGTTTCCGAAGGCGTCGCGCAGCACCGCGAATGCGCTGTCCTTGAGCGTGGCGCTGCCCAGACGCATCGAGCCGAGCCGTTTGTCCGCGTTGAGGCTCACCGTTGAGTCCCATGCCGCCTCGATCACCAGGTGCGTAACAGGGCCGGGCAGAATATGAAGCTGAATCGAGTCCTTGGAAACAATACTGCCGTCGCTGTATGTTGCGACCACGTAAACGGAATTGTAGGCCGTGGCCGGCGTGAAGACGGTCTTGTCGCCGGCGCCCAGGCTGAGCGACCCCGTTGGTGTCTGCTTGTTGGCGGCAAATTCCAGGCTTTTCCACGTAACCGGTGACGTGCCGATCTCCAGGTTGCTGAGCCATATTCCGGCCTTGTCAAACACCTTGGCAACCACCTGGATGCCGACGCCCGCGGTGTCCGCAATGGGGTACAGCGGGTCGGGATAGTTGGCATTTCCCAGTCCCGGCGGGCCTTCGAGAGGATACAGAGATATGTACTTTGCCGCGCCGTGCAGGAAAGTCACCTTCACCGAATCCGGCAATGCGCTCCCCATGGTGACCTTGATCCAGCCAGTGCCGGTGTCCGAAGGAACCACAAGCCAGATCGAATCGGCTCCGGGCGGCGCAGGCGGATTCACAAAGGTGCCTGTAATTGCCCATGCGGCCGGCACATCAACCCATCCCGTACCATCGGACTTCAGCCCCTGCACCTTGAGAATAGTGTCCTGGTCTATGCTCATCACCAGGTTGTGATTGTAAAAAGCAGCAGAGTCGCGCACCACAATGCGCAGCGCGGTGTAGGAAATATTGCTCAGCACGACTTGAACGCTGTCGTGCAAGGCGGGATTGCCCACGTCCTGCGCAAGCACATAGGCCTGGCCGGAAGCGGCAATACGGATGCAGATCCCCTCGCCGACCGAGGCGTTGCCCACCGAGTCGCCCACTACAGCGGAGTTCCTGCTTGTCCATGTTGTCGGATCGGAAAACGAAACGAAATTTCCGAACTGGTCGCGCAGTACCGCGTACACCGAAATGACCGTCGACGTTCCGCCGATAGTCACCGTTCCGGCGCGGTGGGCTACGTTGGGATAGGCGGTCTTGCCGGTTGCGTCAGGCTCAATAACAAGCTGGGATGCGGCCGCCGGCTGAATGGTTATGACTATCGATTGCGTGATCCCGCCTGTAAACGTCGCCGTCACCTTGACGCTTTGATATGCTTTGGTGCCTGTGAAGGCTGCCATGGAGCCGGTGTAGGTATTGAGGGTCCCGGCGGTCGTAGGGTTTCCAAGCGGATCGGTGACGGTCCACGTCATGGGTGCATTCGCACCTTCATACGAACTCAGCCACTCATTGTTGGTTGAGAATATCTTAGCATACAGCGGCAGCGCCTGGCCTGCGGTTACCGGAACCGCAGGCAGGTACGCCATGTTTCCCGCTATGTTCGGAGTGCCGGCAGCAGGGTACAAGGCCATGCGGTTGGGCAGACCCGGGCTGAAGGTCGCCGTAATGCTATCGGCAAGCCCCTGATAATTGATATAAATCTTTCCCGATGCGGCGGTTGTGGGCCTGAAAGTCCAGGAAATCCCGGAGGGAGCCGGATTGTCGAATGTCAAATTGGTGCTGTTCGACCATTTCACCTGCACTGCGTCCCAAATCCCGCTGCCGTCTGCCCGCAGGGCTTTGGCCCAGAGCGTGGTGTCCTGGTCTGTCCGCATGGAAAGTGATACCATGTCGACAGTAAGGGCCTGACGTGCCGCAATGATGATTTTGGAATAGCTCACATTGTTGAGGATCACAGGCAATGAGTCTTTCATGCCGTCCTGTGCCGCATACACCATGGTATTTCCGCTTTGCACAAGCCTTGTAATTACGCCTTGACCCAAAGCGGTGTTCCCGGGCTGCACGCTTACAACGGCCGCGTCACGCGCATTCCACGCCGCGGAATCGGCGTCCTTGTAGAAATTGCCGAACCTGTCGCGGAGGATCGCGTACACGCTGTCTTTGAGCATCGTGCTGGTTAGAGTCACCGAGAGCAACGGGGCGTCCGCGTTGGGACTAACGGCAAGGAGAGGAGATGCTTCGATGTCAAGATGAGAGGGCAAAGCGGGCTTGACGTAAATGCGCACCGTATCGACAAGAATACGACCAGGGTTCAGCGGATCTGAGTTAAACCAAACCTGTATGGTGTACCAATGGTAGGCTTCGATGCCATAAAAAACATTGTTGGAATCTTTCAAGGGATACGGTTCTCTCAGATGGCTCACCGGGACGCCCGTGATCGGAGGATTAATGTTGATTATTTGCCATTTTATCGAATCGCTGAAATCCGGTCTGCTGATCCCGGCATCATCCACTACGTTCGCGAACATTTGGACCGAATCCCCGGCGGCTATGGTATCACCCGCCGGTTTCCTGGTCAAACTTATTTTGGCGGGAGCACTGATGATATTGGAAGTGATTTGAATATGTGACTCAGTAGATTGGCGCTCACAATAAAACATGTCGAAGTCGTATTGTTTACCGGCAACAAGACTTCCGAGGGTCGCGGCCTTGGCAGCATCAAGAGTAAAATTATCGGTGATTGCTTGATGAATACCGCCGATATCCAAAGCCAGCTTGTGATTGATAAAAACCCAGACGTCGTCGTCGCCGGTAAAGGTGAAGGTCTGGCCCGGAACATAGGTAAATTGCCAGTGCATCCGCATTGTAAAGGAATAGTTGTGATCCTGCACCCATCCGGCCCCGCCCGGGTTATTCGCTTTTGTAATATTGGCGTTGGCGTCGTTCCCGTTATAGTCATACCTCCACGTTGGCTCCTTGCCGAATCCCATATTGTCAAGAACGAAGAATGCCTGATTGTTATAGCCGTACATTCCGCCACCTAAAGAGGCAAAAATAAGCGTATCTTGAATCACAAAATTCTTATAGGCCGTATCACCGGCAAGACCTGCATCGGCCGTAAGGCTTTTAAGCGCACCTATGGGGTTAGGAGCATCTGCAGCCCGATAATACACGGGCATCCTGTGATCGCCCGTCTGCCAAGGAACAAACCATTTGTTGATTCCCCAGTTCAGGTTACATGATGTTCCGAGAACAGGGAGACCATTAGCATCAAGATCGCTTGCCACCATGTTGAGGTGCCGGCCGTCCACATACCAATTCCCTTGGTGAGCAGGGTTGAAATCCGGATTGCTCCCGTTGGAATGGTAATCGTAAAACGTCACCGGCACCCTGAGTGTGGCAGGATAGACCTGCGCTTCCGCCCACCCCGCCGCCAGCAACACACCAATCACCGCCGCGATGGCATTCCGCTTTTTCATGCTTCGCCCTTTCGGCAAAACGTATAAAACAAAAGTAACAAAGTGACAAAGTTACTGAGAAACAAAGTTGCAAAGTTTCAAAGTGAGATCTTTTGCGTCCCGCATGGTCGATGGCGCCTTGATCTTTCTGCGCAACTGTCAACCGTCAACTTTTAACTTTTCACTGGCCGGCTCATCAGCCGGCAAGCCTATCTTATCATCGTCATCTTTCTTTCAAATACCCCCAGCGGCTTCCCTGCCTTGCCGATCGCCCTCATCGACACGACATACACGCCGGCCGCAACGGGGCGGCCGTCGGAGGACCTCGCGTTCCACATGAGATCGGCGTTTCCGGTCATGAATCCTGCCGTGACCTGGGTCTGCCACACGGTTTTTCCCCGCATGTCATAAATGCTGAACAGCACTCTGTCGACGCCCTCGTACGGCAGGCTGTACCTGATCCGCACATAAGACCGGAACGGGTTTGGATAGGTGCCCACGAACCGCAGCAGGCTCGGCCTGGCCAGTTCGCGCGCTTTTGCAAGGTACGCGGCCGTGCCCGCAAACAGCCAGCGGAACTCCTTGGCGCCGGCCCCGACCGCCACGGACGCTCTGCCGTTTACATTTTCAAAAGAGTCCGCTTCAGGATTGTAAAGCTTCGCGCTCATGCCCTGGGAAAGCGTTTGCGCGTTTTCCACCCGGTAGGACATTGCAAGCCGCTTGTCGGACTCGTTGCCGAATACGAGCAGGTATGAGGCGCCTCCGTCGCGCACCGAGTGCACCATGGCATGTCCGTGTACGCGCCGCGACGCCGGATCGAAGACCCCAACGTAGGCATTGACAAGAGAAGGCGCTTGCGGGTAATACGAAACCCCTCCGGTCTTCGCATTCCCGTAGCCGCAATACACCGAAGTAAGCGGCGTGCTGTCGGCGAGGAGCGCGGTGATCCTCAGGGCCCAGTTTCCCGTGTTCGCGGCTTTTTTCGCAACGCCGATATTCGACATTGCCTGAGGAACCGGCGGGATCACGAGCGTCACCGTATCCGCAAAAGTATTGAACACCGAGAAGCCGCTGCCGTCGGCAGCCGAGAGAACGGTTGTCTTGTCGCTGAGCGAATCGATGCCGAAAATAAATCTGGCTTCCGAACGGTACCGGCCGGCGTTGTCTTTGTGCCACTCGTAGAATTGGAGTGAATCCGGGACCAGAGTCAAAGTCTTGGTGGCGGCAAGAATGTCTCCCAGCGTAATGTCGAACTTGAACGGAAGCGCAAAATCGGTCCAGGTCCCGGGCACAAGCTTGAGAGCAAACGATTGCGAAAGCGGAGGCGTGATGCCCCGGCCGAAACGGATGTCGGTCCTGAGTCTCGTCTTTATCCAGAGCAGGCTGGCGCGCGCGAACCGGAACTGCGGCGCGCCGCTGTCGGAGAACTCAACCCATTTGGACGTGCTGGACAAGTTGGCCGGGCCCGGCAGCCACCGGAAAATCCTGAACACGGTGTTGTCGTACTTCCACGTTCCCTTGTTTGTGAACGCGGTGAGCACGCTCTTTATGTCTTGCGTGTCAAGAATCATGGTGGTGGCCAGCGGCGTCCACGTCTGCTCCACGGTCCGCACGATTCCCGAGGTGTCGCGGACAACCGACCTAGAAAGGTCGACGGAGTCCAGGTGCGAGCCGTCCGAGAGATACAGGATCACTCGCACGCCGTTGTCCGGGCTCACGTTCCCGCCGGGCACCGATACCGCGATGGTGCCGAGCGTGTCGGACAGGGTCCCGCTCTGGCTGATATCGCCCGCGGCAAGCGACGAGCCGCCCTTGGCGTCGCGCAGCCACCAGGAAACATTGGAAAGGTGATCCCGCACAACGATGGTGTCGCTGAATCCCTGGCCGGCGGCAACCAGATCGTACGCGCCGGGCAGCACGCTCGCGCGCGGGTGCGTGGTATCCACCATGGCGACAAATGGCAAATCGAGCTGGTTGGTGAGCACGTAGACATACCGCCCGACCGTGTCCAGCAGAACCGGGCTGCCCACCACAAGCCATGCGCCCGTGGCCGTCTGCCGGTATATCCTCACATTGCTCAGGGAATATCCCGGCGGGATCGTGTCGACCTTTATTCCCACATAGAAAGGAACGCCGGCGCTCTGGTTCTTGAAACTGAACCCGATGCCGGTGGGCACGAACCCGGCAAGCATGACGGGCGCGGGAGTGTAGTAGTACAGCGTATTGTGCGTTATGGAGGAATCGCCCGGCGTGTTGAGTAGCCGTACCTCGTTGTTGAAGGCGAACACCGTATCGTTCTGTTTTGAAAAGTACACCACGCTCTGCCACGTGAACGCGGGAACATGCACGCTGTCGAACCCGGCCGGCGAAGGCCGCGTCCATGCCCCGTCGGACCTCCGCAGCCACAGGCCCACGTAATAGGTGTGGTTAAACATGATGGCGCCGCGAATATTCACGTATGCCGAATCGGCGGCCGATTTCACGTCGATCACCTGCTCTTCTCCGGTGCTCACCGTGGGCAGGGAATCCGCCGAGTACAGGATTCCCACCTGGAGGCTTTCTGCCTGGGAGACGTTTACGCTCCAGCGCACCTTTATCTCGTTGACTGAGGTGTCGAACACGATGCTCATTACCTGTGCGCTGTTGGACGGCAGCGTATCGCCCGCCTTGAGCGTGGAGTCGGTTGCGCTTGACGAATCGGTAATCAGCGACCACAATCCGCCCGCAAAAACCTGTGCGCCGAAGAAATATCGCGTCTTTTCGCTGAACTTGTTTCCCTCGATCGCAGTGTCGGAAACCGCGGGCACCAGCGAATCCAGTTTGAGTGACGTGACGTCGGAGGACAGCGGCAGGGGCGAGCCCGTGCGGTACCAGATCTTGATCCGTTCGATGCCCGTCTGCGACACGTTGTTCCACGAAAGCCGAATCCTGCTTGACGAAAGCGCCCGCGCCGTAAGATGGATCGGATTATGCGGCCGCTTCTTTCCCACGGGGAACGAAGTCGAAAGCACGGGGCTGTACCGCGCGTTTTTGCCGTGGAGTTCCACCGCCGCGTACATGGTCTTTTCCTCGTTGTTGAACTGGGTGTTTACAACAGACAAGGCAAAGCCCGCGCCCCCCTTCACCAGATCCGCGGCGGAGAACCATTTTGCGGCGGCATTGTCCTTAAAATTAACGGTGTCGGTGGCGAGGCTGTACCAGATTCCCACCGAGTCCACGCGGGCGGTATCGATGGCGCCGACGTTGGCAAGGGAGATGCGCGCCGTGTCGTCGGGAACGTACACACCCGAAATGAGAAGCGGATTGAGTACGGGCATGGTGTCCCGCATGAGAACGAGCGCGCCGTTGCCGCTGTCGAAGGGCGTGATTGTCTTGTCTGTCCAGAGAATGCCGGTCATCAGGCCGTAGACGCTGTCCTTGCCGCTGAGCGCTGGCACCGCGATGCTGTCGGTAAACGAAGCGCCCTTTGCGCGCAGCACGGCCAGCGAATAGTATCCCAGAAACGTCGACTGCGCCTGCGACGCCGGCCATGCCGAGACCTTGTACCAGATGCCCACGGAATCCGCATTGACAGGCGGGAACGTTGACGGGGGCGTTATCGAGTTGTAGCCGGTGAGCGTGATCCTGATCTTCTGCGGCGACGCATAGACGCCCTTTATCTGAATCGGATTGGCGCCCGGATTATAGGCAAAAATCTGCTTTGACGCGGAATCCGTGCCGCCGGGCCCGGTAACGGTGAGGCGCACGGTAAAGTTTCCGGCACGCGTAAAGTTGTGCAGCGGATTCTTCGACGACGAATCCACGGAGCCGTCGCCGAAGTCCCAGGCACGCTTTGCAAAGTTGCCGGTTGACGAATCGGCAAATGCCACGGCAATCGGCACCTGGCCCGAAACGGCGGAAGCGCTGAACGCCGCATGCACGCCGGTATAAACGGTAAGGAGCGAAGCGGCGCTCGTTATCGGCGCTCCGCAGGAACCGCCTGCAACGCAATGGTAGCGCGCGCCGCTGTCCGCGGGCTGCGCCACGAACGCGTAGGAAGCAAACGAGGCTCCCCCGATCGCCGCGAATGCGGTGTCGGCCGCGCCCTTCCTCTCCCATCGGTAGGTGGGCGAGGTCCCGGCTGCGGTCACGCTAAATACGACCGTGCTGCCCGAAATAACGGTGTCGTTTGCAACAGTCTGCGCCGTTATGGCTATCGGATCGCACACGGTAAGGGTTGCGGCAGCCGAGGTAATGTCGCCGCATTTGCTCGTGATGTGACACCGGACCTTGAGCCCGTTGTCGGTGGCTTTGGCCGTGATGGAGAAGGACGCGGCAGTGGCTCCTGCAGTGTCGGTCCACACGAGCCCGCCAACGCTCTTTTGCCATTGGTAAGCAGGGGAAGTGCCCGCGAAACCAACGGTGAATGTTGCCGTTCCTCCGGTCACAACGCTGGTGTCCTTCGGAGAGAATGTAATTGACGGAGGCGAACAAACCGCGAGCGTTGCCGCTAAAGACGAATCCTTGCCGCAGCCGTTGAGAACCACGCACCGGAACCGCGCACCGTTGTCGGCGGCGATGCACGCCAGGCGGTAGGTTGCGGCGGCAACGCCGGTTCCGGCTGTCGCGTTTGTCCATGTAACGCCGTCCGGGCTTCTCTGCCACTGGTACGAAAGAAGATTGCCCGTAGCGGTCACCCCGAACGTTGCCGTGTCCCCGAGGTTTTTGTTCTGATTGCCCGGCTCGGATACCACCTGGGGCGGTGTGCACACGGAAAGCGTCGCGCTGCTCGACGTTGCGGCAACGCCGCACCCGTTGGACGCCGTACAGCGGAAAAGCCAGCCGTCCTGGTTTGAAGCGGTTGCAAAGGTGTACGCGGCGCTCGTCCCTCCCGTAGTCACATTCGTCCACACTACGCCCGCGTTCGAACTCCACTGCCATTGGTATGACGGTGCCGGGTTTCCACCCGCAACAATCGTGAATGTCGCAGCCTGTCCCGCAGTGGCAGCCTGGTTGGCCGGCTGACCGGAAATTGAAGAGGTCGTACACACGCCTATGGAAACAACTATCGAATACATCTGGCCGCACGGACTCGAAACGTTGCATCTGAACTGTGCGGTGGCATCGCCGGCGGCAACCGTGAAGCTGTACGATGCAGTGGTTGCGCCTGTTCCGGCGGTCACATTGATCCAGGTCTTAGCGCTGTCATTACTTCTCTGCCACTGGTACGAAGGACTTGTCACCGCTGCCGCAACCGTCAGGCCGAACGAAGCAACGTCTCCCACCTGTTTGCCCGGCTGCGACACCGGCTGGCTGGTTATCGCAGGCGGCGTGCATACCGAAAGCGTTGCCGCGGCCGAAGTTGCAGGCGTCAAGCATCCCGTGGAAACGACGCAGCGATACTTCGACCCGTTCAGACCTGTCGCTGATGTGAAGGTCAAAACCGGCGTGATGGCGCCCGTGTAGGCGTTCCATGAGAGGCCGCCGTCGGTGCTTTGCTGCCACTGATACGACAGCGACGGTGTGCCCGTGGCTCCAACAGTGAACGTTGCCGTGTGACCGGCCGTGTCGTTTGTTATGTCAACAGGATTCACCGTGACCGCGGGCTGGGAACAGACGGTGAGAGAGGCAGAGGCGGAGATTGCGGCGCTGCCGCATCCGTTGGAGGCGACGCAGCGGTAAAGGTATCCGTTCTGGCCGGCAGTTGGAGGAAATGCATAGGTTGCGGCTGTCGCGCCGGTCACATTGTTCCATGTGGCGCCGCCATCCGCGCTCTGCTGCCATTGATAATTGATAGTCCCGCTGCCGCTCGCAGCGGCCGTAAATGTCGCATTGGAGCCGGTGGTCACGCTCTGGTTTGCGGGGTTCGCGTTAATTGCAGGCGGCGTGCAAACGTTTAGGGTTGCCGCGGTCGAATAGACAATGCTTCCGCAGCCGGGAACTGCGGCTCCGCAACGGTATTTATACCCGTTCTGGCCCATTGCAGTTGTAAATGAATAGCTTGCCAAAGCCGCGCCCGCAATATCATTGAATGTCGTTCCACCGTCCGTGCTTTGCTGCCATTGATAATAGAGACCTGTCCCGCCGTTCGCCGCAGCAGTGAACGTTGCAGTCTGGCCCGAAATCACGCTCTGGCCCGCAGGATTTGTGGTGATTGAGGCGGAGACGCAGACCGTGAGAATCGCCGCCGACGATAGGGCCGGGCTTCCGCAACCGTTACTCGCTTGGCATCGGAACAGGTATTGGTTCTGGCCGGCCAAAGCCGTAAAACTGTACGTTGCGGACGTCGCGCCCCCTATTGGATTATACGACAATCCGCCGTTGGTGCTTTGCTGCCATTGATACGCGAGCGTGCCGCTGCCGCCGGCAGTGACCGAAAATGTCGCGGGCAGTCCGGCAACCACGCTTTGGTTTGTAGGATTCGCGGTTATTGAAGCGGATGTACAAACGGTAAGAACGGCGGCAGTGGAAACTGCGGCTGTGCCGCAGCCGTTGGAGACCTGGCATCGATACTGACTGCCGTTGTCGGTGGATGCGGTGACGAAGGAATAGGAAGCCAAAGTGCCGTTTCCCGAAACCGGACCCCACGTTACCCCGCCGTCAATGCTGTATTGCCATAAGTAGGACAGCGTGCCGCTGCCGTTTGCGTTGCCCGAAACCGTGAACGTAGCGGCTTGACCCGCGACGGCACTTTGATTGGTGGGGCTTGTAACGATGGAGGCGGGCGTACACACCGAAAGGACGGCGGCGCTGGAGTAAACCGTTGCACAGGCATTTATTGCTTTGCAGCGGAATTGTGCTCCGTTGTCACTTAGAGCGGTTGTGAATGTGTAGCTTGAAGTTGCGGATCCGGTGTCCTTCCATGTACTGCCATTGTCGTTGCTCCTCTGCCATTGAAAAAATGAAGTCGCCGCCGATGCGCTTATTGTAAATGTAACCTGTTGGCCTGCTTGAACACCCTGGTTCTGAGGTTGCCCTGTAATTACCGGTGAAGTACATACGTTGCAAATTGCGGCACTTGATGCAATGGAGCCGCAACCGGTGGTTACCTGGCAACGGAATTGTTCCCCGCTGTCGAGAGGGGCTGGCGTGAAACTGAATGTTGCGGAATTGCCGCCAGCGCCAAAGGAGACGTTGCCCCACGTCCCGCCGCTGTTCGTACTGTTTTGCCATTGATAAGTAGGATTTGACCCGGAAACCGCTACCGTGAAGGTTGCCGGTTGACCGGCAGCAACAGAAATGGTTGTCGGCTGCAGGGTAATTGCGCAGAGGGTTAGCACTGCGCCGTTTGAAGTCGCGGACCCCTGTGAGTTGGTAGCTACCACATCATAGGTACCGGCATCGCCAAGAGCGATCGACGCAATGGTGTAGCTTGCGGTTGTCGCGCCGGTAATGTTCACGCCGCCCTTGCGCCATTGATATGTCGGCACAGGGTTGCCTGTTGCGACAACGGTGAACGTGACGGATTGCCCCACGTACTTTGACTGCGACTGGGGTTGCGTGGTTATAGCTGGTGCAGAAAGTGCAAGCTGTTGGAACGTGAGCCACGTGGCGCCAGACATCTGGCTTTGGTAACAGAGCTTGATCCAGTCGGCGGAGCGCGTTACATTTTCTATTCGTACTTCGTCAATAACGCCGTTGAAATGCTGCTGAGTCGCTCCGATAGCGTCGTTACCCCCGATGAGCGTGTTCATGGTGCTGGTTCCGATTGCACCTGTCTGGGCATTTGTACCGTCGGCATTTGCGTTTAAGTATGTTCTCATGGTAACCTGGTCGTAGGTGCCCGCAACATAATTCCAGCTATCCAATGCTAAAGCTGTTGCATTTTGAGATTTTTGTTGGGCGCCGGCCAGGTCGAGCGCCATTTCCATTTTGCCATCGCCGTTATGTAAGTCCAAGCAGAAAATCTGGTAGGGTGCTATACTTGACGTTGTATACGCTTTGTTGATGATTTTTGCAAAATCTACGTACGTGTGCGGTTTAACCCATGCGCTCAGGGTAATATTGTTTCCTGTCGGCGCGATCCCGGCGCCGAGATTAATGTAGTCCGTACCGATGACGGCCTTGAGACTGTCGCCCAAAGCAATGTCACCATTGCCGCTTTCGGTTCCGCCGTAACCGACGGTGGTCCCGTTGTAGCTGCTCTGGGCGGAATTATACCGCGTGCCTGTTCCGCCTTCGCTCAGATGGTAGACGCCTATAAATCCGTTCGTTGTGGAAAACACCGCACTCCCGCTCCCCGTAGTCGTTTGACCGGGCTTACCCCAATACATTTTGATGTGCGTGGTGAGACCGCTGGTAGTCCCCTTTACAAGAGGTACTAACACCCAGACTTCGGCATAGGGGGTGGCGCAGCGTTCTATCTGATACGACAAATCGGTGCCGACAGTGTCTGTAAAACGAATGTCACGGCCGTCGGCATTGCCCAGATCGCTGAAATTAAAACCGTTGCTGCCATCCACCAGACGAACAAGAACGGGAAAATTGGTCTGATCGGTGGCAACACCGGCGACCGTCGTACTCAACGCAATCGTGGCATTCTTTGCCCACGAGGAATAATCCGTGGCAAAAACGTTCCCATTCAGCGCCATCACTCCCGCGACGGCCATTCCCGCCACAAGCCGGCATCTGTCAATTCTCATCTTCCTCCGCATAATCTTCCTTCTTCACCCGGAACGTCCGCGGCTTTTTCCAAAAAACCTTATCCCAAATTTGCCTGATTTTGCCGTACTATTTCTGTAAGTTGCAAGGTGAATAATATAAAATCCCGCACCTATATATTGTACATCTACGGCAACAATAATACAAGGGTTAAGCGCGTAAATGGTCAAACATGGAATCCCGATAGTAATAAGTCGCCGGTTTTCCCTAAAAGGTTCAGAAAATAAGGGCTCGGACCTGATATTCCGGTCCGTTGCCCTTATGTTTTCCATCACCCTAAATCGCTATTCCGTCTGGATCACCCGGACATTGCCGCCTTTGTCAACAAACCGTATCGTTGCCGTGTCGCGGGGCAGGACCTCGGGAAACATGTCGGCCCACTCGATGAGCACCACCCCGTTCGACCGGACGTACTCGTAAAACCCGATTTCCACAAGCTCGTCCCTGCTCTTGAGCCGGTAGAAATCGAAATGATACACGGGAAAATCCGGGGATTCGTGGATATTTACAATAGAAAACGTGGGACTTCGCACGGCTGCCGGGCCGCACAGCGCCTCAACGAACCCGCGCGCAAATTCGGTCTTGCCGCTGCCGAGTTCGCCCACGAGCGCGTACACGTCGCCGGAATGGGCTAGGCGGGCGATCTTGGCGCCGGCATGGCGAGTTTCTTCGACGGAGCTCGAAATGATCTTTTCGGACATACCTTGTATCTGCAAACTCGTTTAACCTCACCACCGCCCCCTCTCCGACGCGGAGAGGGGAACCGGAGAATCTACCGAAAAGGATATCGCCGCGAAGGGGGACCCGCATGACGGGTGCGGAGCCGGACGCAAAGCATGAGCGTGCGACGCCACGCGAGCGTCAAGCGAGCGACTTTGGCGCACACCCGAATGTCATATTGGTGCAATGCGCGTTTCCCTCACTACGATCGAGGCGCATTCCTCCAGTCCTGCTTGATGCGGAAATCCACCAGCCGCCACCTAACATGTAGAAGTCCTATAATTTGCGACTTCTTGACATCTTAGCTACTCTCTCTAGGTGCCCCCGCACGGGTGTTGACGCTTGCTACTACTCTTTCTTGGGGGCCACCTGCAGAGGGGGTGTGCCCCAAGACCCCGCAGACGCGCATAGCGCGGCGAGGAGGCTTGGGGCCAGGGGGAAACCTCCCCCGCTAAAAAACATCAAAAAAGATTACTATTATTTCGGCTTCATTATTGCCAGCGGAATAATTATCTCTTCCATCGAAATCCCACCATGCTGGAAGCTGTTCTGGTACTGGCGCTGGTGATTTTCGAACTTGTCCGGGTAGACAAAGTAGTAATTCTCCCGCGCGATGATGCAGTAGGAGTTGAGCGAGAACGCGGGAAGCTTGAACACCGTGGGATCGGACAGGAACAGCGCGTGACGCTCGTCGCAGGTTATGTTTTCGCCGAACTTGTACCGGAGGTTCTTGGAAACCTCATGGGAGCCGTACACCTCGGTGCCCCGCGTGCACAGGGTGGAGCCGTGGTCGGTGGTGAGTATCACGGTGCAGTCCTGCGTGGCGAATTCCTTGAGGATCGAGAAAATGGTGGAGAACTGGAACCACGACTGCGTAAGCGACCGGAACGCGGTCTCGTCGGGCGCGATTTCCTGCAGGATGCTCGACGTGGAACGGCTGTGCGTGAGCATGTCCACGAAGTTGACGACAATGGAAACGAGCTGGTCCTTTTCGTATGAGCCTATTTTCTTGAGGAATTCCTTGGAATCCGATGCGTCAAGTATCTTGACGTATTTGGGGTCGTCGGCGTAGTGCAACCCGCAGCTTTTGAGTTTCCGCGCCAGAAGCTGGCGCTCGAACCGGTTGAGGCTGCTCTCGTCGTCGGACGGCGTCTTCCACAGATCCGGGTATTCATTCGCAATCTCGATAGGAAATTTTCCCGCGAACAGCGCATTGCGCGCGAACGGCGTGGAGGTCGGCAGAATGGAATAGTAGTAGTTGCGTTCTATGTCGAAATATTTGCGCAGCAGCCGTTCGATTGCGCAATACTGGTCGAGCCGCATGCAATCGAGCACCACGAAATAGACTTTCTTCCCGTCCTTGAGGCGGGGAACCAGAAACGTTTCCACGATGTTGGGAGACAACAGCGGCGGGTTGTTCTCGCCCTTGAGCCATTGCCCGTAGTTCTCGGCGATAAAATCACCGAACGTTGTGTTGCAGTCCGATTTCTGGCCGGCGTGGGCCTGGCGCAGCCCTTCGTCTTCGACTGTTTCCAGTTCCAGGTCCCATTTGGTAAGGCCCTCAAAGAGGTGCATCCAGTCTTTGGCGGTCATGGCGGCCGACATGGCAAGCCGCGTGTCGGAGTAATTGCGCACGAATTTTTGCGTGATTTGCGTGGAGATGATCTGCTTCGAGTCGAGCAGATTCTTGCACACCGAAAGGATCTGGCTCGGGTTGACCGGCTTGGTGAGGTATCCGTCTATTTTCTTTCCAAGGGCCTCGTCCATCACGTGTTCTTCTTCGCTCTTCGTCACCATCACCACGGGCAGGTCCGGCACGATCTCCTTGATTTCCTCGAGTGTGGTGAGTCCGTCTTTTCCCGGCATCTGTTCGTCGAGCAGGACGATGTCGAACGCCTTGGGATCTTCCTTGATAAGATGTATGGCGTCGTGACCCGAGTACACGGCCGTTACGTTGTAGCCGCGCGTTTCGAGAAACATGATGTGCGAGCGGAGAAACTCGATCTCGTCGTCCGCCCACAAGACTCTCTTGCGGTTGCCGCTCATGCAGGTTGCCTCACGCTATCGCTTGGAGAAAAGAAAATCAAGACTCACCATGGAGACACGGAGGACACAGAGAGGAAAATTCAGCGCCAAAGTTTCAAGATTTTGACCTTCCAATTCTCCGTGCTCTCTGTGTCTCTGTGGTAAATCTTCTCTTATCGGTCTATCTCAAAATAATTGAAAGACCCCGCAGCAAGCTGCGGGGAATCTTCCATCCCTGTGGAAAAAGAAATATTAGAATTCGCTCGCTTACCCCGAAGCAAGCTTCGGGGAATGCGCTCGCTATGGGATTCATCTCACGACCGGCCTGTTCCAGCCCCGGGCCGCGCGGGCTTATCCTGTCCCGCCGGGAGATCGATCCAGAAGGTGGTGCCTTTGTCCTTCTGCGTATACGAAAGGTAAATCCTCCCCTTGTGGTAATCTTCCACGATGCGTTTCGCCAACGTGAGCCCCAGGCCCCAGCCGCGCTTCTTGGTTGTGAAGCCCGGTGCGAATATCTTCTTCTGGTCTTCCCACGAAATACCCTTGCCGTTGTCGGCATGCGATATGCGCACGATCCTTTCGGCGGCAAGATATTCTGTTTTTATCTCAATGAGCCCGTCCGGCTTCACAATTGCGTCCACCGAATTCTTGAGCAGGTTCTCAAAGACCCACTCGATAAGCTGCTTGTTGGCGTGTATCGGCGGCAGCGCGCCCGGCGTGAGCCGGATTTCGATATGCTTGCCCAGGAAGGGCAGGCGCGTCCGGAAATACACCGCCGCGTCGTTAAGCACCTCGTTGATGTCGCAGGCGACAAGGGCCGGGACCGACCCGATCTGAGAAAACCGGCTCGTTACCTTGCGCAACCGCAGCAGATCGTTTCCCATGTTCTCGGTAACGGCGTGCACCTGCTTTACAAAATCCTCGGGATCGATCGGCTCCTCGGCGCTCGTGAGCGAGCCGACGTATTCGACCCATCCCATCAGCGAGGAGATGGGCGTGCCAAGCTGATGGGCGGTCTCCTTTGCCAATCCCACCCACAAGTTGCTGCGTTCGGTGACGCGGATGTTCTGATATCCCAGAAAGGCAAAGAAGATGAAGGCGGCCACAAGGCCCGCTTCGATGTAGGGCATCCGCGCAAGGCTGTAGATGAGTTCGCTGTTCCCGAAAACCAGATACCCGAGTTTGGACTGTGTTTCGCTCAAGTAAAGAACTTTGGGGGTGTAGCTCTTGATGTATTCGGCCATCTTGGCCCGCACTTTCGCGACCGCCTCGCCCGACGTGTCGTGCGCGGGCACTTCGGTGCGGTTGAAAAAGGTTCCCCCCACAATGTTGCGCCACATAACGGGATTCCACGAGGTGTCGGTGATGACGACGGGTATGTTTGCCTTGCGGATGATCTCTTCGAAAATAACGTTCATCTCCTGGTTGTTCATCCGCTCTGTGATCGCGGTGCGGATCAGCTCCGCGTAGGTCTGCGTCACGCTCACCGATTCCTCCTGCAACTGCATAATGGTGGTGCGCGTGTACTGGGCATACCAGATGAACCCGGCGATACAGGCGAGCAGCAGCACATACCTGCCGGTAAACGGCCGGATTCGCATGAGGAAACGGTAGAAGGCGGGGTTTGCCATATTTCCTTTTTTTTGCAATTTAGAATCCTGGTGGGGACACCGCTACGCGGTTTCCCCTGGGGCGCAGCTTCCGCCGCTGTGCGGCGGCGATCTGCGCCCACACCCTTTCCAGCGGAAACACGCACGATTCGCGTCGCTTGCGCAACGCGAGTGTCGTGTTTCCGCAACGCCTTCTCTGCGGTATGCCGATTCGCTGCGATGCATTGAGAAGCGGCAGATATTTACTGGCGCATTTTTACGCGTTTAGACTCAGCTGCGACATCTAGACGTTGGCAAATGTGGCACCCTCCTATGCCCAGCGTTAGGCCGGACCGCAGCGTGCGCCGGAGCGCAGTACCGGCCGGCCCGGCGCCGCAGGCGCATCGGGCAGTCCGGTACCGAGGCCGAAAGGCCGAGCACGGAGGGAGGGCCGCCCGCATGGAGAGGCGATCTGCGGATCGCCTCTCCATGCGGGAACGCCCAGTCCTTCTTATTTATCCCTTTACAATTTCCTTCATCCCATGCATATACGGCTGCAAAACCTCCGGCACCCGTATCGATCCGCTTGACGTCTGATAGGTCTCCAGTATCGCAACCAGGATTCTCGCGGTTGCCAGGCCGCTGCCGTTGAGCGTGTGCACGAACCGCGGCTTCTCCCCCGCCTTGGGCCGGAACCGGATGTTCATGCGGCGCGCCTGAAAATCCTCGAAGTTGCTCACCGAGGATACTTCGAGGAACTTCTTCTCGCCGGGCGCCCAGGCTTCGAGGTCGTAGCACTTTGCCGCGGCAAACGACAGGTCCGCGTCACACAGCAGCAGGACGCGGTATTTGAGGCCGAGCGCCCGCAGAATTCCTTCGGCGTCGCCGCGGAGCGACTCGTGCTCGCCGTAGGAGGTTTCCGGGACAACGAACTTTACAAGCTCGACTTTGTTGAACTCGTGCACGCGCAGAAATCCCTTAGTGTCCTTGCCGTAGGAGCCGGCCTCGCGCCTGAAGCATGCGCTGTACGCGCAGTACTTGACGGGCAATCGCTCGGCCTCGAACATTTCGTCGCGGTGCAGGTTGGTCACCGGCACCTCGGCCGTGGGAATGCAGTACAGCTGGTCTTCGCCGATGTAGTACATCTGGTCCTGCGACTTGGGCAGCTGGCCGGTGCCGAAGAGGCTGTCGGCATTCACGAGAAACGGCGGAAATATCTCGCGGTACCCGTTGGTGAGCGTATGGGTGTCGAGAAAGAAATTGATAAGCGCGCGTTCGAGCAGGGCGCCGGCGCCCTTGTACACCGGAAAACCCGCGCCCGCCACCTTTGCCCCGCGCGGAAAATCTATTATGTCAAGAGCTGTCCCGAGCTGCAGGTGGTCTTTGGGAGCAAAATCGAACGAGAGTTCGCTTCCCCACTGGCTCACCGTAACGTTGTCGGCGGCGCTATTGCCGTGCGGCACGCTCGCGTGCGGCATGTTGGGAATCCAGATCGACACGCCGCGGATCTCTTCTTCAACGGTCTTCTGCTGTTCGTCGAGCTCCTTCACCTTTTCCGAAAGCGTCTTCATTTCGGCCAGAAGCGCGGCGGCTTCGGCTTCTTTCTTTTCCTTCTTGAGTCGGGCGATGTCCGGAGATTTTGCGTTGCGCACGCTCTTGAGCTGTTCCACATCCCGGATGATGCTCCGCCGTCGCTCGTCGAGCGAGAGGAGTTTGTCTATGTCTACCGGACTCTTCTTGTTTGCCGCCCCGGTCTTGACCAGGTCGGGATTGTCGCGGATGAATTGAGGGTCGAGCATGGGGCACGGTTTCCTTTTCTGCTGTTCGAAGAAAAACTTGCAAAGCGATAGAATATACTAAAAATAGTCTTTTGAGGGGCTGGGCCGGGATGAATATGTGATCTGCGAAGCAGGCTTTCGCGAACATGAAGATAAAATCAAAAATGTGGGCGTTCCCCTCGCTTCGCTCGGGTCGGTCATAACACGCCCTTGCTATTGGGCGTGTTGAATCTCCGGGCTCGGCCTCTTGGCCTCGGTGCCGCCTGCCACTATGGCCTGCGGGCCGTGGTCAGGCGGCCCAGTGCTCCAGCGGCGCTTTCTGCCCTTCCTGTTGGGCAGGCGCTTGCTGCGGTCCACCTTACGCTGGGCAGAGCGTCAATGCCACAAATGTCAAGATACGGCTGTTGCTCACTCCGCTTCGACCTGTCACTCAAGGCTGGCTGGCGCACAAAGTTCCTGTGGTGTCGTTGCGGGGATTCCGTCGCTTGCCCATTCCTCATTCAGTCCACCCTGCGTTCCGCTCACTAGTCGCCTCACAAAGATTCCGTGCCAACCTTCCGTCGTCGATTGCCGAAATCTATTTTTCATGTCCTGCGGGCATTCAATTCTTTCGCAGAATGCAAACTGCAACAGCCGAGGACTTGTCTCTTGCAAACCTTTCCCCCTGTAGAAACCCTGCTTCCGCACCGGCCGCCGGCGATCGTTGTGGACGCCATTGTCGCATTCGAAAAGGGAAAGATCCGTTGCGCAAGGAAGGTTCGGCCCGACGAACACTATGGCCCGGGCATGTCGGCGGAAGGCATCGTTGAGTTCTGCGCCCAAGCCGCCATCCTGTGCGAAGCCATGGAATCGGGCGGGGCTGTGCGCCGCGGCGTTCTCGCAAGCATCGACGATTTTGTTTTTCCGGGCGCTGCCGTTGTCGGCGATGCGCTTATAGCGGAAATTACCGTCAAGGCTAAAATGGGAAATCTCGGCCTTTTCGAGTGCAACGCGACCTGCAACGGCTCTCCCCTTGCTCACGGATTTATCAAGGCGGCGCAATCGTGACCGCGGCTTTGCGCACGGCAGTGGTGCTCGAAGACTGCGGAATCCTGAGCAGCCTCGGCACGCTTGAGGAAACCGTAGCGGACCTGTTCGAGGGCGCGAGCGCGATCGTACCCGGCCCGTGTTTCGGCGTTCCCGTGGCCCATGCGCCGTTCAAGGATGTTTCGTGGCGGAGCCTCGGGATCGCCGCCGAAGCGCTGACGCCCTGCATCGACGCCTCGTCTCTTGACAAAGACACAACCGCGTTTATCTTCTGCGCCGCAAAGGGCGATATTTCGCCGCTCGAAGCATACTATGAATCGGGCATTCGGCCCGAAGCGTTTTTGCCCCTCTTGTCTTCGCAGGCCGACTATGCAAAGAAGATCCTGAACATTGCCGCGGGCCGCACCATTGTTGTCTCCGACGCGTGCGCGTCCGGCGCAACGGGAGTGGAGATCGGCCGCGACATGCTCGTGTCGGGACGCGCACGCTCGGTTGTGCTGCTGGGATTCGACGGCATTTCGCGCTTCGTGGCAACCGGTTTCCACGCGCTGTCGGCGCTGTCGCCCGCGGGCGCGCGACCCTTCGACGCGTCGCGCGACGGCCTTACCGTCGGCGACGGCGCCGCGATTGCGCTCTTGACATACAGGGAACCTTTCGCCGGCGACGTGGTCGTCGCGGGCGCGGGCAGTTCCAACGACGCAAACCACCGTACCGGTCCGTCGCGCACCGGCGACGGCCTCTTTCGAGCGGCGAAAGCCGCGCTTGCCGACGCGGCCCTGGCGCCGGACGACATCGGCGGCGTCAAGTGCCACGGCACCGCCACAAAGTACAACGACGCAATGGAGGCAAAGGCCATAACGAGCCTGTTTTGCGAGGAATATCCTCCTTGCTTTTCGGTAAAAGGCGCAATCGGCCATGCCAGCGGCGCAGGCTCGCTCCTGGAAATCTGCGTGGCCGCCGAATGCCTTCGCCGCAGACTCGCACCTCCCACCGCGGGATTTGAAACACTCGGCGTGGACGAGCTGGTGCCGATATCGGCCAAGCCCCAGATTCTCAGAAACCACTCGATGCTGTGCCTCTCCGCCGGGTTCGGAGGAATCAACGCCGCAGTCGTGCTTTCGGAGGTTCAATGAGCATTCGCGTCGAATCGTTTGCCGCGCTCCTGCCGCAGGGCATTGCCGGGCCGCTCGGGATTCGTCCCTGGGACGAAGGCCAGGCCGGCCCCGGGGACGTGAGGCGCGACCAGGTTCTCAACAAGCCATATCCCGCTTTCGGAAAGCTTATGCTTGCCGACCGGCTCGCGTTTGCCGCCGCGTCCGTGGCCCTGGCCGGCCGCACTATCGCGAACAAGGATTCCACGGCGATAACGCTCGGCATATCCGCAGGTTCCCTGTCCACCGACATGCGGTACATGGAATCCGTAATCGCGGGCTTTCCCAGCCCCGCAATCTTTTCGGCCACGCTTCCGTCATCGGCCATCGCCGACATTGCCATTTACTATGGCCTCAAGGGACCGAACCGGGTGGTGGCCGGCAACGGTGCCAGCGGCCTCACCGCGCTCGAACTCGCGGTGTCGCTGCTCAAAACCAAGAAGGCCTCCGCGGTGCTTTCGCTGTGTGTATACGCGGTGGAGGCGCAGGATGCAGCAAGTCCGCTTGCCGGCGGTGCCGCGGCCGCATCGAACGCCTTCGCGCTGCTCCTCTCCCTGCAACCGGGCAATGGCGGCACAGCGATGAGGCTGTCCGCGTCGTTTTCCGCCGTGGGCAAAGAGGGTGCGCCCGCCCGCGACGAATTATATTTTACCGAACTGATCCGGCTTGTGCGCGAGCAAAAAGGCGGCATTATCGAAGCCGCGTCGTGCGACGTGGCCGCCACGCTCTCGCTTGCAAAGGAAGAATAATGGAACCGCTGATCGACACGCTCAAGCGCCAGATAATCGCCGTGCTCAAACTGTCGGACCTCAAACCCGAAGACATCGACGCCGATGCTCCGCTCATCGGGGCCGGCCTGGGCCTCGACTCCATCGATTCGCTCGAACTGATCGTCCTCCTGGAAAAGGAATACGGTGTCACCGTCCCGGACGCAAACACAGGCAGGCAGGTATTCGCCTCGGTGCGCTCCCTCGCCTCCTACATCGAGCAAAACCGTTCAAAAGGGTAATTGTCCTGGCCGCACTCCCACTCATCGGCATGGGTGCAATTTGCACCGCAGGATCGGGCGTAGGCGCCGGACGCGACGCCGTGTACCAGGGAAGCGACTGCCTTTCTCCCTTGTCTATTTTTGAAAGCGGCCTCAAGACAGCCCCGCTCTGCGGCCAGATCGCCGACATACAGGACGAGTTCGAGTCCCCCAACAGGACCATTGCGCTGGCCTGCATCGCAGCACGGGAAGCGCTTGCCGCCGTCGGCGACCGCAGGGGCATAGCGATCGGCCTGGTGTTCGCCACCACGGTGGGCGGCATTACCAGATCGGAACTGTTCTACAAGGCGCTGCGGGCCGACGCCTCGGTCGCTCCAAACGCGGCCCGCGAACTCGCGTTTCACGAACCCTGCGCCGCCGCAGGCTTTCTGTGCCGCGCGTTCGGCCTTGCCGGATTTTACACTTTGTCTACGGCTTGTTCCACCGGGCTTCATGCGGTGGGAATGGCCAAGCGTCTCGTGGAGCAGGGCGATTTCGACGCATGCCTTGCCGTGGGCGCGGACGCGCTTTCCCTGCTCACCCTGCGCGGGTTTTCCAGCCTCATGCTCATAGACCCTGCCGGCTGCAGGCCGTTCGACGTACGCAGGGCGGGCACGAGCCTGGGTGAAGGAGCCGGGGCCATGCTTGTTGCGTCGGAAGCGACCGCACACAGGGTCGGCGTCCCGCCGCTGGCGCGTGTCGCGGGCTGGGGCGCTTCGGCCGACTGCTACCACATGACGGCCCCGCATCCCGAAGGGATGGGAGCGCAAAAAGCAATACGGGCGGCGCTTGACGAAGCAGGCATCGCACCGGCGGACGTGGGCGCGATCGCCACGCACGGCACGGCCACGCCCGACAACGACAAATCGGAAATTGCGGCCGTACGAGCCGTTCTTGGCGACGTGCCGCCTTTCTTTTCCGTTAAGCGAACGCTGGGGCATACGCTCGCCGCGTCCGGGATCCTGGAGGCGGTGTTTGCCGTGTGCGCCCTGCGCGACGGCATTGTTCCGCCGACGGCGGGGTTCGAGCAACCCGACCCCGCCATCGGCCTTGCGCCTTCGGCGGGTGTGCGAAGGGACATGCGTTACATTGTCAAGAATTCGTTCGGCTTCGGAGGCAACAACGCCTCGGCCGTATTTTCGCTTTCGTCGTAGGGCCCCACCATGATGAGTTCACTCTTCGTACGCGGATTCGCCGCAGCAATTCCTGCCGAGGACGCCGGCTGGCAGGCGGAAGTCCCCGCGCATGTCAAGCGCAGGGACCCGCGCATCTGGCAATTGGCCTATGTTGCCGCGGCGCGCCTTCTTGGGGCCGCGGCCCGCAAGCCCCGGTCCCTGTGCGTGGGAACGGCGCTCGGCGCGCTTGACGAAACAAAGAGTTTTCTGGACGGCGTTTTCAAAGACGGGTTCGGCTCGCCGAGGAATTTTATCGCCTCGGTGCACAACAGCATGGCC
>Ga0182027_10002874_pt1 | contig 27669 bp, 22 predicted proteins | sample 712E1DmetaG_FD_121300 | JGI IMG/M metagenome (GOLD analysis project Ga0182027, IMG submission 121300) | Permafrost microbial communities from Stordalen Mire, Sweden - 712E1D metaG (Illumina Assembly) | ecosystem: Environmental > Terrestrial > Soil > Wetlands > Permafrost | place: Sweden...
CGGCTGCAGGTCCGGCTCGCCGGCCAGCCGTTCGCCCCGGTCTTTTTCGCCGGCCGTGACCGCTTCTTCCTCCGGATCGTGCCGGCGGAATACCAGTTCGACCGCGATGCCGGCGGCCGCGTGGTCTCGCTCACGCTTTTGCAGAATGGCCGGGAAATGACAGCCCGCCGCGTCGACGAGCCCCTGCCGGTGGTGCTCCCCACCACCAAGGCGGAATTGCAGGCCTACGTCGGAACCTATGACATTCCCGCCGAGCCGGGCCTGCCGCCGAACGCCCAGTTCACGATCGCGGTGCACGTGGGCACGCTGTTCGCCAAGCGGACCGGGCAGCCGGAATACCCGGTGTTCAAGGACCGCGCGGACCACTTTGTGTACGACGTGTTCGAAGCGGAGCTGACCTTCGAGCACGATGCCACCGGCAAGGTCACGGCGCTGGTGTTGCACCAGAACGGCCGGGAGTGGCGCGCCACCCGCGACGCCCCGTGAAGACCCAGGGAGGCCCGGCTGGGTGACTCCCTGCCCGGCCGGCCCTTTCCGCAGCCCCGACCCTTATGAGCGCACCTCCAATCCCTCCTGCCCCACCGCCACCCGCCCCGGACGCCCGCGCACCCTGGCCCGCCCGCGTGCTTCACGGGATCGTCTCCGATGTGCGGTTTGCGGCGCGCATGCTGGTCAAGCACCGGGGATTCACCGCCACCGCGCTGGTCACCCTCACCCTGTGCATCGGCGCGAACACCGCGATCTTCTCGTTGCTCTACGCCCTCGTGCTCAAGCCCCTGCCCTTCCGCGAGCCCGGCCGCATCGTCGAGGTCTACAATTCCTTTCCGAAGGTCGGCCTGAACAAGCTGCCGAGCAACGTTGTCCAGTATCTCGACTTCAAGGAGCATACGGACGCGTTTGCGCAACTCGCCCTGTGGCAGTTGTGGGAGTGCACGCTGGGCGAAGAGGCCGGTCCGGTGCGTTTCACCGGCGCGCTGGCCACGGCAGAGATGTTCGATGTGCTCGGCCTGCGGCCGCTCCGCGGCAGCTTTTTCACGCTCGAAAACTGCCGGCTCGGCGCGGACCGGGTGCTTGTGCTGACGCAGTCGTTCTGGGAATCGCACTTCCAGGCGGACCCGGGTGTCCTCGGTCGGACGGTGCGCATCGACGGAGAACCGTACACTGTTGTCGGAATTGCGCCGCGGGTGTTCGAGGCGTTTGACGCCCGGGTGAAGTTCGTCCGCCCCCTGTCATGGGCGCCGGACCGCGTATCGCAGCAGGCACGCTACGGGGTCACGCCCAACCTGTACGGCCGGATGAAGCCGGCGGTCACGACCGCTCAGGCGCTCGCCCAGGTCGCGGCGCTGGAACGCCGGTTCTACGAAGAGGCTCCGCCGCCCGTGCGGGCGTTTCTCGATCGCAGCGGTCACGAGATCGGCGCTGCCACCGTGCAGGCCCAGTTGGTCGACCCGGTGAAGTCGACGTTGTTCATGCTGCAGGGCGGCGTGCTGTTCGTGTTGCTCATCGGCTGTGTCGACGTCGCCAATCTCCTGCTGGCGCGTTCCAACGCCCGGCAGACGGAGCTCGCCGTCCGAGTCGCCCTCGGAGCGGGGCGCGGGGTGATCGCGCGCCAGCTTTTCACCGAAAGCTTGGTGCTCACCCTCAGCGGCGCCGTTCTCGGGCTGGGCGTCGCCTGGGGCGCTATCCGGGTGATCAACCGGTTCACCTCCCAGCTCCTGCCGCACGCGTTGCCGTTCACCCTGGACGGCCGCGTCCTCGGCCTCACCTTGCTCGTGTCTCTGAGCTTGGCGCTATTCATCGGGCTGCTCCCCGTGATGCACGTGCTCCGGTCGAATCTGCTGGTGCTGTTGCAGGGTCAGAGCCGGGGCGCGTCGACCGGCCGCGGCATGCGCTTCATGAGCGGCGTCCTTGTCGCCACCCAGGTGGCGTTCGCCCTGATGCTGCTCGCCGGCGCCGGGCTGATGATCCGCAGCTTCGCTCGGGCGCTGGCGGTCGACCCGGGGCTCGATCCGCGGCAGGTGGTGGTCGCGCGCATCGCGTTCCCCGGGGCCTATTTTCGCGACGACCGCATCGTGCGGTTTGAAGAGCGGTTGCTCGCCGGCCTGCAGGAAATCCCCGGCGTCACCGCCGCCAGCATCGCGTCCGCCACGCCGTTCCAGACGGGTTTGCCGATCAACGCCTTTACCCTGCGCGACTACACGCTGGCGGCCGGCGCGCCGCAACCGGGCGCCTATCACCTCGGGGCCTCCCCGGCCTACCTGGAGGCGCTGCACATTCCCCTGCTGGAGGGGCGCTGGTTCAATGCGAGCGACACGGACAAGAGCCGGCAGGTGCTGGTGGTGGATCAGGATTTCGCCCGGCGCTATTTCCAGGGCCGCAGCGCGGTGGGGCAGCACCTTACCTTCGGTGCGCCGCCGCAGAAGGCGGAGGATTGGCCCGAGATCGTTGGCGTGGTGGGCACGGTGCGCCACCTCGGCGTGGAGGAACACAGCGGCAATCCGTTCCTCTATCATCCCTTGACGCAGTTCCGGGCCGGGGCGATCAGCGTGGTGGTGCGCACGCCGCGCCCGGCCGGGGACGTGGTGGCGCTGCTGCGCGAGAAGCTGCGCACCCTCGATCCCGCGCTGCCCCTGTTTCAGGTCGGTTCGCTGGAGTCGGTCATCGACGCGTCGTTCGACCGCCGCCGCGCGGTGATGTTGCTGCTGGGGAGTTTCGCCGCCATCGCACTGCTGCTCGCGGCCGTCGGCCTCTATGGCGTGCTCGCCTACGATGTCTCCCAACGCACGCGCGAAATCGGCATCCGCGGCGCGATTGGCGCCACGCGCAGCCAGGTCATCGGCTTGGTGCTGAGACAGGGCCTGTCGCGGGCGGGCCTGGGCCTCGCCTGCGGGCTGGCCGGAGCGCTCGGGCTCAGCCGGTTCCTGACCAGCCTGCTGTTCGAGGTGAAGCCGAGCGACCCGGTGGCGTACGTCGCCGTGTCGTTCCTGATGCTCGGCGTGGCCCTGGTCGCCAGCTACCTGCCGGCGCGGCGCGCCGCCCGGATCGACCCGATCGTCGCGTTGCGGGTCGAGTGACGCTCGCGCCGGTCGCACCACACGGGTCTTGTTGACGATCCGACCTTCCCGGGTTTCCACGCCCAGGAGGGCGCATGGTGCGCGGCCCGGTGGGAGCCGGGCCGACTTTCGCAGGGGATCCCCGCGGCAGGGTGATGACGCTCTCAAAGAACCGCCCGTCTCCGTGTCGCGATCGGAACATCAAAAGTGGCCGGCGAGAAACCCTTCCTCGGGCTATGCACCGCCCCGAACCAAACGATCGGTCGCACCTTCACGGCCGGCCTGCCCGGAGCCACTTCAGCTCCGGCACCCCCAAGTCCAGAAATTGGGTCGCCGGAGGCCGGCAACCTGCTACGACTGCGAGTAGGGCCGGACAACGCGGATGCCGCCACGGCGGGGACGATGTGGCGGCACGGCGTCTGCGCCATCGCCGAACGCGACGGTTTCCTATGCTTCCCCGCCAACTGCTGTTGCGAACTCCCTCAACGTCTTGAGCCGCATCGCCCACACCGCCCGTCCAGGATAGTCGAGTGGCAACAGGACGGCGGGGAGAAAGGGGTCACGGCGCACGATCCGACGCCACGCCCAATGCTCCGACTCCAGCCAGCGGAACCAAGCGGCTGCAGTCCCGACGATCCGGTCCGGCCGCAACCGAAGTACCTCGCGGTAATTCCCATAGTCCTTCGCGAGCTGCGGGAAGTCCCACGCGCCGTTCACCAGCGCCGCCGGATTCTCGCCCCCGGCCGCGCGCGCCTCAAAAATGGCAAGGCATTCGGGATTGAAGCCAGTTTCTCCAACCGCCTGGCGGAAATCGTCCACCGGGTCAGGGCTGATCCACACGCTGTTTTGCAGCCACCCAAAACGATGTTCGTGAAGCCGGCGTCGAAGTTTCGCCCGGCGCGCCGAAGAAACCTCGGGAATGTCAAACGCGACTATCCGCCAGACACCGTCCCACGGGCGGCTCCATTCCGCTTCCGGATCGCCCACCCCGAGAAGACGGCGATGCCCTTGGGCCGTTAGTCGCAGCACTCGCTTGTCGAGCGGGCCGCTATTCGACCGGACAATCGCGCCCGCGGCCTCGAGGCGGGCTAGGTGGCGATACAAGCGTCCCGAGCGCGTGGTGCGGGCCAGCACCCACCGCGCGGTCTTTTCCGCCATTTCTCCTCCCATCGCGAGCAGGCTGAGCATCATAAATATCGATCCGGCCATTATTTTCTTTTGTAGTAATCTTCCCTGAAATGAAAAGCCCAAAATCGTGTCACGGTCGGGACAAGAAAAGTGGCCAGCAAGAGCAAGGCGGGGAGGATCGTGCCATTCGAGATCCGGACGGGGGCAATACCCACGGCGGCCGACCGCCACGCACGGGCTCGATGAACCCGACCGACAACGGGACCGCGATTGGCAGACCGCGGAGACCGCAGCCCCGATCTGCCAGAAAGCGAACTTCCATCAGCCCGGCCGGGCCTCCGGCACGAGCGCGAGGTTCTGGATGGCGGCGAGCGCCCATTGCGCGGCTTCGTTGGTCGAAACCCACGCCGCCTCGTCGACTGGATTCAGCACCGCCGGACCCTCGAGGTGTTTGAGCCGCAAATCCGGCTTCATCCAGTCATGGGCAAACTCCTGCCAGGCGCGCGCGGCCAGCCTGGGGTCCTTTTTTCGCCACGCCGCGTAGGCGGTGAGGCGCGAGTGCCCCTGCTGCAGGCCGACGCCACTCAGGCGCTTCCCCAGCGCCTTCTCCTGCTCCTCGGGACTGGCGTTGTACAGCTCGCAATATTGCAGCCACGCCCGTTCGAACGCGGCAAACTCCGGCTGGCCCTCGGTAAGGTAGATCAACTCGGCGCAAACTTCAACCGCACCAAACACGGCGTTGAGGTGGGAAACACTGACGGCATCGGTGAGCCCGTGCAGGTGCCCGTCGGCCGGATCGTAGCCGAAGCGGTCGGCGGTCAAGAAGCCGTGTTTCGCCGCACCGAGGTCGCGCATGCCGGTGAACAATTTGTCGCGGTACTTGCGGTCCCCGCCGCGCTCCCATTCGGTCAGCCAGATCGCCGCGAGATTGGTCCAATCGGTGCCAAAGCTGAGCCGGGCCGGATACGCCCCCTTCGGCGCCCCGTGGACCAACTTGCGGGCAGGATCGACCGCGTCGAGCTTCGCGTCCACCTCGAGCAACTCGCGCATGAGGTCGCCGACGCGTTCGTCGGCAGTGATGTAGTAATAGAAGCGCCGGTAGGCGGCGGTGCTGATGCGCACCTGCTTGGCGCTGCAGCCCCAATGTTGGACGTTATGACGCGAGCCGAGGCCGGCAAAGCGGCCGAGATGGTAGACATCCACCTCGCCGGTGTGGCGAGTCATCGCCTCGGCGAAGCGAAACAGGTCCGCCCGGCCGGAACGCAGGTAGGCATACCAGAGCCAGAGATCAGGCGAGAGTTCCGAATTGTCCCAGGCGTAACCGCCCACGTCGTAGCGCCACACGTGGCGGTCGCGGTCGTAGGTGTGCATGACGTCGCCATAGTTCCAGAAGCCGTACCAATGGCGCTGCTCCACCTGCTTCCGGTAATAATCGAACTGCCAGTCGAGGCGATCCTCGATCGCCGCCTGGGCCGGCGTGGAGCGGTCGGGCAGGCTCCACAGCCCGCCAAACACGCCGGCGCCCAGCAGGTGGGCCGGCGCACACGCGAGCTGCGGCGGCGTACGCACGCAGTCGGCCAGTTCGATCATCCGCTCGCGCGAAGGTGTGGCCGGCAGGGCCCAGAGCGTGATTTCGCTGGTGCGGGCGATGCCGTGGGGTGTGCCCCAGCCGGGCTCGTAATCCTCGTAGGTGATCTCCAGCCCGCCGTTGTACTGCCGCTCGTACGTTTCCATGCCCATCACATCATGGTAGAACCGGAGGTCCATCGCGGGCGCCTCGGGCGACCATAGCCACACCGTCACCTCGGCCGCCTCGGTGTGTGCGCCGCGGATGTCGAGCTGGGTGGGATGGCGCTGCCAGAAATCGCGCAGCCCGAAAACAACGCCGCCGCCGGTGGCGCCGCCAACATAGCCGGCGCCCGCGGCGCGGCCGCCCTGGTCGGCGCCGATCCAGCCGAAGCCGGGTTTGGTGCGCTTGCGAATCTCGAAGGCGTTCGCCGCGGACTGGAACAAAGTGCAGTCACCCCACGCCGGGATGTAGTCCAGGCGCGCGCGGACCTGTTCGTCGAACGTGCTGACCGGCGGGCAGGGCCGGCCCGCCAGCTGGGCCACCTTGACCGGGCCGTCCGGATTGCGCCCATCCGGGTCGCGCCGCAGGCCGGTCAAGCCGCGGACCGCCTCGGCCCAGAGTCCGGCGCCCTCGCCCACGAATCGCACGTGGCGGTCGTGGAGCAGATCGCTCAGGGGCACGTCGAAGCGCACCCCGAGTCCGCGCAGGAAATCCTTCTGCTCGTCACCATCGAAGACGAAGGAATGCATGATGCGCACCGCCTCGCCGCCTGAGTGAAAGTAGAGGCGGACCGAGAACGGCAGCCAGGCGCGCCCCGCGCCGCAGTGTTGGCCGTCGATCTTGACCACGGCGCGGACGGGGCCGCGCTGCTCGACGGTCACGGCACCGATCTCGCTCTGAAAGGAGGCCGTCTTGACGCCCTCCTCCGCCTCCGCCAGCCGGTCGTCGCACAGCGCCACCAGCCGACCGCCACGCGCCATGACCCGGCCGTCGCGCATGATCGAAGCGATGAGCACCGGGCCCTTTCTTGGAACGGAGCAACGGATCACGCCCGTATCGATAGCGATCGCGTCCGCGGTCTCGCTGACCGTGACAGCCCGGGCCGGCGCGACCGGCGTGCCCGGCGCCAGCACGAGTCGGTCGGCCAGACCCGCCTGCGCCCCAACCGAGTGCGCCGTCCACTTCAATGTCCCATCGGGCCAGCAAGCCAGCGGCCAGGTCTGCACGGGCACGCTGACGCCCGCGGCGGTGCGGAGGGCGAAGGCGGTGTCCTTCGCCCGCGCTCCGCGGCGCCACGGCACGCCCCAGGCGACGCCATTCGACAGGGCCGGCACGCGACCTTCCAACCAATGCAATTCGACTTCGTCCCCGTTGGCCGCTGGCGGCAATGGCGCCGGAGTTGGAGCAGGCGTGCCCGACGGCGCATCGGCGGCGCGCAGGGCGCCCGGCAGATGGAGGGCGGCCGTCGCTAGGGCGGCGTTTCTGACGAAATCACGGCGAGTGAGCGAAACGGATTTCATGGGGAAGAGAAATCAACCGCGGAATACACGGATGCCACCGATGACACGGATATACCTGACACCATGCTTCGGCACCTATCACAAACGCAGCACGATTCCACGCCATCCGTCTGACTCTTCAAACCCTCTTTTTGTTGCACGGTTTCCCTATGCTACGAGGCGGATGGGTCGAGATGTGGCGATGTCGGGGGTTCTCATCCAGTGATAGGTCATGGCTACCTTCGATCCCTTCGTTTCCTTCGGTAAAAAGTATCCCCTTCGGTTGCGGCGGAGCCGCGCTAGGGAATCCGCGGTTGTGATGCCGCCAAGCCTAGTCCAGGTGGAAGACTTCGGCCAGTTCCTTGGACACGGGGCTGTTGTCCGGATGGCTCGGCATCAGGTCGCGCATGTGTTTCCACCAGCGGCGGCAAACCTCAGTCTGCGCAATGGCGTTCCAGCGCGCCTCGTCCTCGATTTCGACGTAGCCGAAGAGCTGGCGGGTCGGGGGATCGAGGAAGATGGAGTAGTTGTGCACGCCGTGGGCGGTCAGCACCGCGGCGAGATCGGCCCAAATCGGCTGATGGCGGCGGGCATACTCCTTTTCCTGCCCGGCGTTGACAGACATGACGAAGGCTTTGCGAATCATGGTGGAATTGGCGGAGGTTTTTGGGGGCGGAGGTTCGGGAAAAGTCCGGAGGCAGGCGCGGCCATCAGCCGGCGCAGATCCGCAGCAGGACCAGAAACAGGCCGACGATGGCCGCCGAGACGCCGAGGCAGGCGACGAAGCCGATCGTGTCAACCTTGTCCCACTTGGTCCATTCCCAGTTGGATTTCGGGAACAACTTGGTGTGGTCGAAGCGGCCCGGGTTGCGGCGGGTTTCCTCCATCGTGGCCACTTCGAGTTCGGGGGTGGCCCCGACCGGGGTCTTCATCTTGCCGAAGAAGTAATTCACCTTCTCCCGCTCGGGTGCCTTGGTCAGCAGGCTGACCACGATGAGCACAAGGAAGGGCAGAAAGCCGTCGAAATAGAACTGCACCGCCTGCAAGTCGGGCTTGGTCATGGGATGCAGGTTGACCAGACCGGCTTTCTGCAACAGCCACGCCTCGAAATTGAACCGGCCCGTGCCGGTGAGCGGGCTGTCGAGATTCTCGGGGTTGATGCGGACGACCTTGAGGAAGTACATCGAGACCGAGTCGGGGGCGAAGAGCTTCAACACGGTGCTGGGCGGCACCACTGCATCCGCGGCAAGATTGTTGATCTTGGCGAGCTTGGTCGGGACGACCTTCCGGGCCGCCGCGATGGAACGGAGGCTTTCGGCCGAATTGCCGACCGTGTAATAGGTCACCCGCGGCTCGGTTTTCTGCACCAACGCCGGATGGCGGGCCAGAGCCGGAACATACTGCACGGAATAGGGGATCACGATGGTCAGGATGGCCGACAGGCCGACGCACCACCAAACCGCCGCGCGGCTCAGCCGGCGCCAGAAGAACATCAGCACGATCGCCGCGCCCCACGGCACGTTGACGGTGAGCTGCAGGTTGATGAAGGCGACGATGTCGTTCATCCCGAGCGCCACGCACATGCCGAGCACGAGCACGGTCATGATGGCGATGCGACCGACGAGCACGCCCCGCTCCTTCTTCGCCTGGCCGGAGCCGAGGTAGTTGTAGACGTTGCGGACAAACAGCGCCGACGCGGCCATCGAATTGGTCGCGATGTTCGACATCATCGCCGCGAGCAGGCCGGCGAGCATCAGGCCGAAGAGCCCCGGCCAGCGCGTGAGCAACTGCCGCGACAGCTCGCCCCAGACGACGTCGGGATCGGACAGCCCGCCGCCGAAAAAGTACGCGAAACCGATCAGACCGACGAAGCTCCACATGATGATCATGATTCGCTTCGCGTAGGTGCCCGAGACCGCGCCGAAGCGCGCGGCGTACTCGTTCTTGGCCGAGCCGCTCACGCCCATGTTCCCCATGATGCCGTTGATCTGGATGATGCTCACGAGGAGAATGGCCATCAGCGCGCTGAGGCTGACGAAACCGCTGCCCGGCGCGCCGAGCAGCTCGAGCATCGCTCCTGGCACGCGCTCGCGCAGCACCTCCACGCCGCTCTGGCCTCCGCCCGCCAGGGCGTGGAAGCCGAAGGGAATCAGGAGCAGGGAGAACGTGACGATGAGAACGCCCTGCAGGATCTCGTTGCGCGCCGTGCCGGTCATGCCGCCCATGAAGAGGTAGAAACCGACGATCGCCGTGAATCCGAGGTAGAATTGCCACGGCTCGATGTAAGAAATCGTCGCATGCAGGCGCTTGGCGGCGTAGAGGTCGGAGAGCTGGTCGAAATCGGCCCGCTCCTGCGGTGTCATCTCCGCCGCCTTGGTGTTTTCGAGGCGGCGGTACTCGCGGAACTGTTCCACCTGGTGCTGCTCCGCGATCGTGTACGAGGCCGCGGGTTTGGTCAGCAACGAGGCGGTGACGTTGTAGCCGATCAGGTTGGCCCACCCGATGAAGAAGATGACGTACGCCACCTGGTAGAACGCGTAGAGCTTGGCCAGATTGCGGCTGCCGAGACGCTCGTCGAACAACTCGGCGACGGTCACCAGCCGCACGCGCCGAAACCACATGTTCATGAACCAATAGTAGGGGTTCATGAACACGGTCTGAAACGCCTGCCAGGACCCGGAGGCGCCCTGCTGGTAGACCAGCGTCGCCGTGCTCACGGCGCCGTTGGCGTCCGTCGCGTTGCCGAAATTCAAGAAGAACTGGTAGAGCTTTCCCAGCTTCCGGCCGGCGAGAAAATAGCCCTCCTCGCTCTTGGAGTGCGCGGCCGACCGCTTGCCGAGGTACAGGACGAGGGAAAGGTAGACGGCAATGACCAGCAGATCGATCAGATGAATGCCACTCATGGGGTTCCTGGGATGACCGGTCCGATGACCTCCGGTGCGATCATCGGCAGCGCGGTCGGGGCGGCGTGATGGAGGGGTTGGGGTTGGCGAAGAAAGAAAGGCGCGCCGGCTGCGGGGCGTTTTCGGAGTATTAAAGTGGAGAGCATGGGACCGTAGCCAACTAATAAACGCGCGGCACAGGGCCGGATGAGGTCCCGGCGCGTCCGGTTCACGCGGAGGCGAGCCACAACCCTGAAACAGGGCTTGCGTTGGGCGGCGATCCGCCAAGCATCTGACAGTAAGACCTCATGCACCCCAACCCCTCGCTCCGGGATCTCGCGCGCTCGCTGGGCCTGTCCCATACCACGGTTTCCGAGGCGCTGCGCGAGAGTCCGCGGGTGAAGGTTTCAACGCGCGAACGGGTGCTCAAGGCCGCCCGCGAGGTCGGATACCGCCACAACCCTCTCGCCGGGGCGCTCATGTCGGAAATGCGCCGGTCGCGCTCGGGGACTTTCCGCGGTGTCATTGCCGTGCTGGACTTGGATGGACCGGAGCGGCGCCCCATCAACGCGGCGCGCTATCATCGGGAGTTGACCCACGGCGCGGGCGAGCGCGCGGTGGAACTGGGTTTCAAGATCGAGCCTTTCGTCGTCGGCCATAACGACCTCTCGCTCCCGCGACTCGACGCCATCCTCTTGTCGCGCGGCATCCACGGGGTGTTCCTCCTCCCGGTGGACGCCAGTCCCGAGCTCACCCAGTTGGACTGGTCGCGTTACGCCGGGATCTATGCGGACTACATCATCGAACATCCGAGCCTGCACTCCATCTGCTCGGACCATTACCGCTCGATGATGACGGCGCTGCAACGGCTGCGGGCGCTGGGCTATCGGCGCCCGGGCCTGGTGCTCATGCGCCATCACGATGAACGCCTGCTGTACCGGTGGGAAGCCGCTTTCGAGACCTACCAACACCATCACGAAGGTCTCGAGTGGCTGCCGCCCCTGCTCGTGTCCGAGATCACTCGCGAGACCTTCACCCCTTGGTTCCAATCGGCCAAACCGGATGTCGTCCTCTGCCATCGCGCCGAGGTGATCGAGTGGATGCAAGCGGCCGGCGCCCGCGTCCCGGCCACCCACGGATTCTGCTGCCTGAATGTCATCATGAATGTGATCCCGTGCGCCGGACTCGACCTGCAGCCGCGCCTGATCGGCTCCCGGGGCATCGAACTGCTCATCGCGCAGATTCACCGCAATGAATACGGTGTGCCGCAACATCCGTCGACCACGACCATCCCTGCGGTCTGGGTGGACGGCCCCACCCTGCGCCGCGACCCGGCCCGGGCCGGGTGAGCGGCAGCCGCGTGGTCAGGATGATATTCGACCTTTACACGTATCAACGAATCCGTATTCGTTGATATGTTCATGAAGTCGGACCGGCCCATCTCCGAACTCTTTGCGCAACGACGCCCGCTGCGCTCGCTCGAGTTTTTCCCCCCGAAAGACGACGCCGGGGTCGAGGCGTTGCGCCAGACGGCCGCAGTCCTGCAGAAGCTCGGTCCAGATTACGTGTCGGTCACCTATGGCGCGGGTGGCGGCACGCGGGAACGTACAGCGCAGGTCTCCGCGATGCTCAAGGCCGAGTTTGGGTACACGGTCATGCCGCACCTCACGTGTGCCGGCCACGCGGTCGCGGAACTGGCCGACATCGCCGACCGGCACCATGCCGCCGGCATCCGCAATATCATGGCCCTGCGGGGCGACCCGCCCAAGGGCCTGGGCGACGTCGCGCCGGTGCCGGACGGCCTTCGCTTCGCGAACGAATTGGTCGCGCTGCTCAAGGGCCGGCATTCCGATTTCTGCCTCGGCGTCGCCGGCTATCCCGAAAAACACCCGCAGGCGCCGTCGTTCGAGGCGGATCTGGCTCATCTCAAACACAAGGTCGACGCCGGCGCCTCTTTCATCACCACCCAGCTCTTCTTCGACAACGAGGCCTACTTTCGCTTTGTCGAGCGCTGCCGGGCCATCGGTATCACCGTGCCAGTCATTCCTGGCATCATGCCGGTTTTGTCCCTCAACCAGGTCCGCCGCATGACCCAGCTGAGCGGCTCGGTTCTGCCCGCCAAACTCGTGCGCCGCCTTGAGGCCGCCGGGGAGAGTGCTGAGGCGGTGGAATTCGTCGGCATCGACTGGGCATTGGAACAGATCCGCAACCTGCTCGCGCGGGGCGTTCCGGGCTACCACCTTTACATTCTGAACCGCGCCAAAAGCGCGCTCAGTCTCGCCGCCGGCCTCGCGGCGTAGAGGTGTTACCCGCCGGCGAACACCGGCCGGAACCCGGCCTGTGCAAGGATTTTCGCCACCTGCTCCCGCCGGTCGCCCTGGATTTCGATCCGTCCCTCCTTGACCGTGCCGCCCGCGCCGCACGCTTTTTGCATCTTTCGCGCGAGTTGCTCCTTTTCGGCCTGGCCAATGCCCATGAAACCGCTGACCACGGTCACCGTCTTGCCCCCCCGGCCCGCAATTTCCCGGACAATGTCGACCCGGCCGCGGTCCTTGGGCGCGCTGGGCGGCGCGGGTTCCGGCGCGCGGGCCACCGGCGGATTGGGCGCGGGCGGCAACCCGGCGCCGCTCAGGGCCGCAAACGGATTCTGTCCCAGCGGCGTTCCCCCCTCGGTCGGGATCCGGTCACCGGCATTCATCACCGACTTAGCATCCATGACTTGCGGCGACACGCAAGCCTTCCGCCCATCAGGCTGCTTGATGCCGAGGCGCCCCGCGATTAGCCGCCCTTCGAGTTGCGGTTGGACCGTGAGAACGACCCAGGAAACTGGTATCGTACGGCCCCTTGGGTGAGGTCGGGGCAGGCCCAAAACCCCTCCGCCTCACGGGAAATCCACTTGTCTCCTCCTTGCCGTCATGCGCAAAGTCTCACTAGCCTCCCACGTCGCGCCACCCGCTTTGCGCGAGCCGGCCGGTTCCACTCCCAGCCGTGCCCCGCGGGCCCCGGACGCCTTCCTCCCATGATTGCCGCCACTCTTCCGACCCGCGCCAACGCCGACCTCATCGAGGGATTCTACCTGCGCTGGCTGGAGAATCCCGAGGCGGTGGATCCGACCTGGCGCGCGTTTTTCCAGGGATTCACGCTCGGCCTCAGCGGCCAGATCCCCGTGCTGGCCGGCTCCGCCTCGGCCGCGCCCGCGCTGATCGACAGCCTCAAGCAGTCGCAGGTCCACAGCCTGATCTATCACTACCGCGCGATCGGGCACCTCCAAGCCCACCTCGATCCGCTGAGCGACCCGCCTTCGCCCGCGCCGCGCCTCGCCCTCCGCGAGTTCGGGCTGTCCGACGCGGACCTCGAGACCTTCTTCGATGTCGGCCACTACCTGGACGGCGGCCAGATGCGTCTGGTCGACCTGATCGCCGGGCTCACTCAGACCTATTGCGGGCCCATCGGCGTGGAATACCTGCATATCCAGGAGACCGAGATCCGCCGCTGGCTCCAGGCCCGCATGGAGCCGCGCCGCAACCAACCCAACTTCACCAAGGCACAGAAGATCCGGATCCTCCGCCGCCTGCACAAGGGGGAGATCTTTGAGCATTTCCTCCACACCAGGTACGTCGGCCAGAAACGATTCTCGCTCGAGGGCGGCGAAACGCTCATCTCCGCCCTCGACACCCTCGTGGAACGCTGTCCGGCGGTCGGCGTCGAAGAGATCGTCATGGGCATGGCCCACCGGGGCCGGCTCGACATCCTGGCCGGCATCCTCCGCAAGTCGTTCGAGTTCATCTTCGAAGAGTTCTCCGAAAACCACATCCCCGACACCGTGGACGGCGACGGCGACGTCAAGTACCACCTCGGGTACGAAGCCGTCCTCGACACCACCGCTGGCCCGAAGGTCGAGGTGCGTCTCGCCGCCAATCCCTCGCACCTCGAGGCGGTCGACCCGGTCGTGGAGGGCAAAGTCCGCGCCCGCCAGCGCCTGCGCGGCGACACCGAACGGCGGCGCGTGCTCCCGTTGCTGATCCACGGCGACGCGGCGTTTGCCGGCCAGGGGATCGTCGCCGAGGTGCTCAATTATTCGCAGCTGCCGGGCTACCGGACCGGCGGAACCGTGCACTTCGTCATCAACAACCAGATCGGGTTCACCACCAATCCCTCCGAGGCCCGGTCCAGCCGCCACTGCACCGACATCGCGAAGATGATCGAGGCGCCGATCTTCCACGTGAACGGCGACGACCCTGAGGCGGTCTGCTACGTCACCGAACTCGCACTCGATTTCCGCCAGCAGTTTCAGCGCGACGTGGTCATCGACATGGTCTGCTACCGCCGGCACGGCCACAACGAATCCGACGAACCGGCGTTCACGCAGCCCATCCTCTACCGGAAGATCGCCGTCCACCCGTCTCCCTCCACGCTGCTGAGCAAGAAGCTGATCGCGGAAGGCACCATCACCGCCGCCGAGTCGGATGCGATCCAGGCCGAGTACACCGCGGCCCTGGAGGAGGCGCTGGCCAAGGCGCGCAAGAAGGAGGAACGCCAGATCGACGACCTCAAGCGCTTCGAGGGCTCGACCGCGATTTTCCAGCACGCCTATTTCTTTGCCCCGGTGGAAACCGCGGTCTCCCCGGCGCTGTTCGAGCGGTGCGCGCGCGGTCTCACCCGCGTACCGCCCAACTTCAAGCTCAACCCCAAAATCAAGCGGTTCTTCGAGGCCCGCGCCCATGCGGCCCAGGAGGGCGGGCCGGTCGACTGGTCGTTCGGCGAGGCTCTCGCCTTCGGCACCCTGCTGCTCGAAGGCACGCCCGTCCGCCTCTCCGGCCAGGACAGCGAGCGCGGCACCTTCAGCCAGCGCCACGCCGCCGTGTTCGACCTCGACACGCGCGAGCGCTACGTGCCGTTGCGCCATCTGGACGAGAAGCAGGCCGAGTTCTGCCTCTACAACTCCTCGCTCTCCGAAGCGGGCGTGCTCGGGTTCGACTACGGCTACAGCCTCGATTACCCGCAGATGCTCTGCCTGTGGGAGGCGCAGTTCGGCGATTTCGCCAACGGCGCCCAGACCATCATCGACCAGTTCATCGCCAGCTCCGAATCGAAGTGGCAGCGCGTGAGCGGCATGGTCCTCCTGCTGCCGCACGGCTACGAGGGCCAGGGGCCCGAGCACTCCTCGGCCCGCCTCGAGCGCTTCCTCCAGCTCTGCGCCGAGGGCAACCTGCAGGTGTGCAACTTCACGACGCCCGCCCAGTATTTCCACGCCCTGCGCCGCCAGATGCGCCGCGATTTTCGAAAACCGCTGGTCGTGATGGCGCCCAAGAGCCTGCTGCGTCACCCGGCCGCGACTTCCCGCGTCGACGAGCTGACCTCCGGCCGGTTCCACGAGATCCTCGATGACCCGCTGTTTTCCTCGGACACCACCGCCCCCGGCAGCGGCGCCGAACGCCTCATTCTCTGCTCCGGCAAGGTCTACTACGACCTGGTCGATTACCGCACGAAAAACCAGATCGCCGATACCGCGATCGTCCGCGTCGAACAGCTCTACCCGCTGCACCGCGACCGCCTCTCCGAACTCTGCGACAAATACGACGGCGCGACGGTGGTCTGGTGCCAGGAGGAATCGCAGAACATGGGCGCGTGGAGCTTCATCGCCCCCCACCTCGAACACATCTTCGGCCACAAGGCGTTCTACGCCGGTCGCGACGCCAGTGCCTCGCCCGCCGTCGGCCATCTCGCCCGCCACCGCCTCGAACAGGCCGCGCTCATCCGCGCCGCGTTCGGTGTTTGAGACGAACTGCCCAGAACGTCATTGATTCATGCAGATGCCGACAGAATCTGGAGGGGCACGCTCCGTCGTGCCCGTACCGTTGACCGCGGCGCCGACGGAGCGGCGCCCTCCCGTCCTGTGCGTAGATCGCTGCGCCGCTGTTTATGGAAAACGCGGCCGCCTGATCGAATCTGGAAACCGGGAACTGATGGATTCTCCTTTGCTTGATTCTTCTTCCTGATTACCTCGTCAACGGACCGGCCGTTCGCCTCCCGCGCCTTTCCCCACCGCACTGCGACCTTCGTCCTTCTCCTCATGCCCTTAATCGAAGTCAAAATCCCAGCCCTGGGTGAATCGATCACTGGCGGCGTGCTCGCCAAATGGCACGTGCCGGACGGCGCGTTGGTAAGGAAAGACCAGCCCTTGTTCGAACTGGAAACCGACAAAATCACTTCCGAGGGCACCGCCGAGGTGGCCGGCCGTGTTGCGCTCAAGGTGGCGGCCGGGGCCGAGGTGAAAGTCGGCGAGATTGTTGCCACCATCGAGGTCATGGAGACTGCCGTCCGGACACCGGAGACTGGCGCAGCGGCACCAGCCACCACCGAGGCTGCCCCGCCAACCGAAACCCGGGACCCAAAACCCAAAACCCAGAACGCGAAACCTGAGACACCGGCCTCGCCCGCCGTGCGGCGACTGGCCGAAGAGACGGGCGTCAATCCCGGCGGCGTGGCTGGCACGGGCAAGGGCGGTCGGGTCACCAAGGGAGACCTCTTGGCCGCGGCGGGATCCGCGCCGGCCCAACCGGACACCGCCAGTCAGCGTTCGGCTGACACAGGCCCGAAGCCGGTCGTTCCGGAGCCCAAGGTCCGAATCCCGGAACCGGCCGGGGCCGCGCCCCAGCCGCCCTCCGCTCCCAGCGCACCGGCGGCCCGGCAAACCCGCCGCAAGCTCACGCCCCTGCGCCAGCGCCTGGCCCAGCGCCTCGTGCAAGCCCAACACGAAGCCGCCATGCTGACGACTTTCAACGAGGTCGACATGTCGGCCGTGCGCGAGCTCCGCAGCCGGTATCAGGAGGATTTCACCAAGAAACACGGCGTGAAACTTGGTTTCATGTCCTTCTTCGTAAAGGCGGTGGTGCGCGGCCTGCAGGAAGTCCCGGCGGTCAACGCCCTGCTCGACGGCGACACCGCGATTGAGAACCACTACTACGACATCGGGGTGGCGGTTTCGACCGAGCGGGGTCTCATGGTGCCGGTGGTGCGGGAGTGCGATCGGCGGAGCTTCGCGGAGATCGAGCAGCAGCTGGCCGACCTCGCCCGGCGCGCCCGCGAGGGGAAGATCATCCTCGCCGACCTCGACGGCGGCGTCTTCACCATCACCAACGGCGGCATCTTCGGTTCGCTCCTCTCCACGCCCATCCTCAATGCGCCGCAATGCGGCATCCTCGGCATGCACGCCATCCAGGACCGCCCGGTCGCGGTCAACGGTCAGGTGGTGATCCGGCCCATGATGTACCTCGCGCTCAGCTACGATCACCGCCTGGTCGACGGCCGCGACGCCGTCACGTTCCTCGTCAAGGTCAAGCAGGCCCTCGAGGACCCTGCGCGCCTGCTCCTCAGCGTGTGATCGCCGCCCCTGCAGGAGCCTGCTTGCCGGCGATTCCTCGTCCGACAACTTGACCACGGATCACACTGATGACACGGATGGGAATCGAGTTATGCAATCATCAGTGAAATCCGTGTGATCCGTGGTCAAAGGCCCTTCTGTTTCCTTTCGGTTGCGGCAGATCCGCGCTGGGATATCCGTGGTGAAAAAGAACCAGTTCGTTCCCCGCTGGTCGCGCTTCCGCGGCGTCAGTTAATCTACGTTTTCTCCGTGACCCAAACCCATGCCCTCTGAATTTGACGTTGCGATCGTCGGCGCCGGTCCCGGCGGATATGTGTGCGCCTTCCGCGCCGCCCAGCTCGGGCTCAAGGTCGCCTTGGTCGAGCGGCGCGCCACCCTCGGCGGCACCTGCCTCAACGTTGGGTGCATCCCCACCAAGTCGCTGCTTCACCTCAGCGAGCAACTGGCCTGGGCCCGGCACCACGCCGCGGCGGCGGGAATCAAATTTGCCGGTGTCGAGCTCGACCTCGCCGCATTGCTGAAGAACAAGGACGCGGTTGTGCAGAAGCTCGTGGGCGGCGTGGCGCAGCTGGCCAAGGCGCGTCAGGTCGCTCTCTTCACCGGGCACGCCACGCTCACCAGCGCCGGCACGGTTGAAGTTTCCGCTGTAGCCGGGGCCGCTGGCCCCGGCCCCGGCTCACCGCGCCCGGCTTCAACCATTTCCGCCCGCCACATCGTCCTGGCCACCGGCTCGGCGCCGTCCGAACTCACCTTTCTGCCGTTCGACGGACGCACGGTCGTCTCGTCCGATCAGGCGATCGCGTTCGACGTTGTCCCGAAACGCTTGGTCGTGGTCGGCGGCGGCGCGATCGGTTTGGAACTCGGTTCGGTCTGGGCCCGCCTCGGCGCCGAGGTGGCGATCGTCGAATTCCTGCCGAAGATCGCCGCCAACTACGACGACGACGTCGTCCGCCTGCTCACCCGTCTGCTCACCAAACAAGGACTCCGGATTGAAGTCTCCGCCCGCGTCACCGGATTGAAATCCCCGACCAACGACCTCCAGCCGCCCGCGGTCGCAGTGCTGACGGCCGAGCGGGACGGCAGGCCGATGGAGTTCCCGGCCGACAAGATTCTCGTGTGCGTCGGCCGGCGGCCGGTCACGGAGAACCTCGGCCTCGAGAAGGTCGGGGTGCAGCTCGACGAGAAGAAGCGCATCAAGGTCGACGACCACCTGCGCACCACCGTGCCCGGCGTCTGGGCCCTCGGTGATGTCGTCGCCGGCCCCATGCTCGCGCACAAGGCCGAGGAGGATGGCGTGGCGGTGGCCGAGTGGATCGCGGGCAAGGCGGGCCACGTCGACTGGAATCTCGTGCCGGCCGTCATCTACACCCAGCCCGAGGTCGCCGCGGTCGGCTTGGGCGAGGACGGCGCCAAGGCGAAAGGGCTGGACGTGCGCGTGGGCAAGTTCTTTTTCGCCGCCAATGGCCGGGCCCTCGCGGCCGAGGCGGCCGACGGATTCGTCAAGATCATCACCGACGCCAAAACCGACCGCATCGTCGGGGCGCAGATCATCGGGCCCGGCGCATCGGAACTCATCTCGGAGGTCGTGACGCACATGGAGTACGGCGGCAGCGCTGAAGACCTCGGGCGCACGATCCACGCCCACCCCACCCTCAGCGAAGCCGTGAAGGAAGCTGGCTTGGCCGTGTCAAAATCCGCCCTCCACGCGCTTTGAACCCCATGGATACCCCCCGCCGCCAAGACCTGCCATTCCGCCTCATCGCCTTTCTCCTCATCAGCGCGGCCGCCGCGTGGCTGGCTCGTACCGGCGACGCGCGGGAACTCGCGCGGATCGACTCCCTGGCGCCCGCCGATTACATCGCCTATCAACGCCATCAGCACGGAAACCCGTACGTCACCTATCTGGGCGGCTTTCTGTTGATCGGTGCCCTTTACCTCGCGGCGATTGCGTTGACGGCGAAGGTGCTCCGTCTTCTCGTGCGCCCGCCGACCTCCCCGGATTGGGGTCCGACCCAGAAACCCTGACTTATGTCGCATTTCACCCCAACCATCGATATCCAATGACACCATCCAGCGAACAAACCCCCATGTTGGTCACCACCACCTTCACCATCGAAGGCCACGAAATCGCCGATTACAAGGGCCTCGTGCGCGGTATCATCGTGCGTTCGCCCACGATCGCCCAAGGCATTCTGGGCGGACTGAAGAACATTGTCGGCGGGCAGATCGGCGCCTACACTACGATGTGCGAACAGACCCGCGCCCAAGCCTACGAGTCCATGATTGCCCACGCCCGGGAAATGGGCGCCAACGCCATCCTCGGCGTGCGCTATGATGCGTCGTCGGTCGAACCCCGGGGCGGGGCCGTCGAGGTGCTCTGTTACGGCACCGCCGTGGTGCTCAAGGAATCGGGCGTGTTTGCGTGAACCCGGGCCGGCGCAGCCGGCCGTCACCGCCGAGGTCCGCCTCTCTGGCCCGGACGGCGCCGGGCCCTCCGCTTTTGGTCGCCCCTCTGCGCGCCAGGGAACATTCGGGCCAAGGAGAGGATTCTATTGAGGCCGGGGACAGAAACCGGCATGATCTGGCCCATGAATCCACCCACCGCACGCCCCTCGCTTTTCAAGGATGTCGCATTCGTCTTCTACCCGGTGACGGATGTCAAAAAGGCCCGGGGGTTTTACGAGGAGAAGCTCGGGCTCAAGGTTACCGCCAATTGGGATGACCAATGGGTGGAGTACGACATCGGTCACGGCACCCTCGCGATCACGACGGCCGACGCCACCCACAAGGCCGGAACCCACGGCGCGACGATCGGACTGGAGGTTGTGGATTTCGACGTCGCGCTCCAACACCTGAAAGACGAGGCCATCACCATCATCACTGGACCCTTCGATTCTCCGTCCTGTCGCGGCTGCATCATTTGCGATCCGGACCGGAATGAAATCCTCCTCCACGCCAAGAAATGAGCCCGGCCCATCCCGGACCTGAGAGCTGTTGACTCCATGATTCTACGCCCGGTGTTGCTCGGCCTTTTCCTGCTGCTCCCGGCCGCCGCGCCCCTGCGGGCGGAGGCGATCGCGCTCGATCTGGGCCGCGCGCCCTTCTGCCTGATCGGCGAAACGGTCCAGGTGAGTGTCACGAAAAGCCTCTCGATGGTGGAGGGACGGTACGATTACAAATATGTCGCGCGCTTCGACGGGGCAGCCCTGCGCGACACCGTACCGTTTGAATTTCCGGTCCTCGTGCCCGTCGACGCCGAGGACCTCGACGCGCTGCTCGCCATCACCCAGATGAAACTGCGGGTGGGCACCGCCGAGTTCCAGCCCGTCGACCACGAGTTTCCGGTGGATCGCGCGGGTGTCCGCGGGCTCACGCTCCCGGAGGACATGCGGGTGGCGATCCTGATCTTCCGCCTGCCCCGTGCGTTGTTGCGGGAACGCGTCAGCCTGGCCGTGACCTACTTCCAGCCGCACTACCGCGTGGCGGGGAAGGACGTGACCGCTCTTCTGCCGCAACTGCCCGATTTCGACGGGCTGAAGAACGAGTTCCTGTTTTCGCGGGTCGATTTCATCGTCGAATTCGAGGCGATCGAGGCGATCCGGCTGCACCGCATCTCCGCTAACCAGTCAGTCGTGCAAGAGACGCCCGAGCGGGTGAAGGTGAACCCGGTGCATCGCGAGGCCATCGCGGTCGCGATCGAAGGACCGGCGCGACCCTAACGTGAGACCACCAGGTCAAACCACGAATGGACACGAACAAGAGGGGAGGCGAAACGGAGAAGTTGATGGCTTCACCGAATGGTTGCCCGTTTGGTTCCTTCCGCCTGTTGGTGTTCCCTGGGAATTTCGTGTGCCTTAGTGTCCATTGGTGGTTACCGAATGTTGAACCCGGAAAAGGATGAAATCGCTCATTTTGATCGTGGTCTGGTGCATTCTGCTAGTGCTGTGCTGGCCGCTGGCGCTGCTGGTGGCTCTGCTACTGCCCTTCCTGTGGCTGCTGTCGTTGCCCTTCCGTCTGGCGGGCGCCTGTGTTGAGGCTGTTCTGTCGCTGATCCGCGCGCTCCTGTTCCTGCCCGCCCGCATCGTAGGTCGGGTGTTCCGCGCCTGACGCCAGTGCGGCCGACCCCGAGCCCTCCGTCCCATGCCCCAGCGCCAAGACTACGTGATGCGCATGATCGAGGAGCTGAACCAGTTCCTCGCGGAGGTGCTTCGGTTCCGCCGGGCCGGTCGCTTTGACGCGGCGCTGCTCGTGCTGCTGCAGGCCCAGCAGCGGCTGTTTGCGCGGCCAATCGACCAGTTCATGGCGATGTCGATCGAGGAGCAGGTGCGTCTCTTGGCGCTGGACGAAACCGCCCCCCACGCCCGCGAGAAATGTCTGGCCTACGCCAACCTCCTGACTGAGGCCGCGGATACCTATGAGGCCAAGGATCAGGCGGCGCTCGCGCACGGCGCCCACCAGCTGGCTCTGCAGGTCATCCTCCTGGCCGTGTCCCGCTTTCCGCCCGCCGATTCGGCGCCCGACCGCGTTCGCATCCAGGCGCTGCTGGACCGATTGCCAGCGGGCGAACTGAACGCCGAGGTTAGCGGACGGCTGCAACCGCTCCCACCCGGCACCGGTGCCGGGTGATCCCGGGCGGGTTGGCTCACCGCGGGCCGGCATTCGATTGACGCGCCGGACTCCTGACTTTGAGCTCAGGATCATGATCAAACGCCTCGCCCACCTTTGCTTCAAAACCGACCAGGTGGATCGGATGATCTCCTTTTACCGCGATCTCCTCGGCCTGCCCGTCACGTTCACTTTGGACGATCAGGAGGGCCGGCCGTTCGGCTATTACTTCGACTGCGGCGGCACCACATTCCTCGAGATCTTCGATCAGCGCGGTGCGGTGCGCCAATGGGGAGGCGCCATCGTGCCGTTGCGAACTCCACCCGATTCCACTTATCAGCACTTCTGCCTCGAGGTGGAGGGAATCGAGGACTACCGCGCGAACCTCGTCGCCAAGGGCGTCGCCGTCACGGCCGTGGCGGTCGGCATGGACCATTCCCGGCAGTGCTGGATCAAGGATCCCGACGGCAACCCGATCGAGCTGATGGAGTACACGCCAGATAGTCGGCAGATCCAGGGCGGGTGACGGCAGCCCATATGCGGTCCAGGTGGGGCGCGTTATCCCTATCGCGCCGTCCCTCGGCATCCGGTCGCATCGGCGGGTTACGGATAACCCGCCCTACCCTTCGGTCGGCTCCGCCCATCGTCACCGACTGATGTCGGCGAGGAAATCGGCCATCGTCGTGTACCGATCAAGCAACGTGCGGGCGGCGGCGCAGCGGGCCGCCGAAGCCAGCCCGGTGTTTTCGGCGAGGAACACGATGTAGCGGGCGATGCCCTTGGCAAAGTTGAGCCGGCCCTCCTCGCTGATCGCGTAGAATCGGGCCCGCTGCTGGTAGCCGGCCGGCGTATGGTCGCCCAGCGCCGTCTTTTGCGCCCGGCCGCCCGCCGCCAGCACAAAGAGGAAGTTGTACTCGAACCAGAACATGTGGTCGGGACCCGGCGGCAACGCCTCGACGGCCGCGCGCGTGGCAGCCGGCGACGCAAAGACGTCGGTTGGCCGGCCAGACCGGGTCAGAGCATCGGTGATGAACACCCGCGCCATCTTCTGCTCCGTCGCGTCGGCGCTGACCGCCCCCTGGAGCGCGAGCTCGACCGTGAAGCGATACCAGTCGCGCCAGAGCGCCTGGTCGGCTGGGTTCTGCGAATGGAAGAGGGCAACGCCCATTTCGTAGGTGTAGCGGCCGCTGGTTTTGATCTCCAGGCGTCCACCCGTCACCTGCCCCATCACCTGGTAATTCTCCGCCGACTTGCCGGAACCGGAATGGAAGCCGATGCTCGCTCCGAATTTCTGGCACACCGTCCACTGCTTCCCGATCAGCGCGCGCAGGGCGGCGTTGTCCGGGTACGGCATGTTCTTCTGGAAGCCGAAGGCTGGCGCGATGAAATGGATCGGCATCCCCATGATCTCGCAAAACGCGAGCATGATGGCGGTCGTTTCCGGCGTCGTCAGGCCGGGCAGTTCGTCGATCGACAACTCGCGCAGGTAGGTGCGGCCCGCCGCGGTGGTAAACGCCTGCTCGCGGGCGGCGCGGTATTTGCCGTCGCGCACCTTCATCTTGCGCAGCGCGGGCCAAACGTAGCAGAGCAACGCGTTAAATTGCTCCTCGTTGAGCTGGAGTCCGGCGCCCGCCACGCGGGCCTTCACCTGCTGCACCAGCGCGGTGTCGACATTGGCCTGCACATAGTCGCGCTGCGCCGCGGCACCCTCGGGCACCTTGGTCTGGGCCAGCTCGGGTGAGAGATCGAACGTGATGTAGCTGGCGAGCACGCAGCCGGCGACGAGCTGATCCTCGCGATTGTCAAACTTGCCCCCGATCGGCTGGTGGTCGGCGTTGAAGCTCCACGCGATGCCGCGGCGGTGGAACCCGGTCTTGAGCTTCGACAGCACGCAGCCGTGGCTCATGCCCTCGACGCTCTGCCCCTGGTGGCCCTCCGGCACGTTGGTGCCGATGAAGGGGAATGGCACCGTGTCGAGCCGCCCCTCCAGCATCGCGTTGACGTCGTAAACCAGCTCGCGCGGGATGGAATTCTGGTTGGCGGTGACGCCGAGCTCGAGCGCGCTCATCGCCCACTCGACCGCGGGCCAGTGCAGCGTGGTGAACCGCGCGCCGATGCCGAGCGTGCTCTGGCCAAGCTTGGCGCCCGCCGAGGGGAAGATGGTCGAGTCCGGATTGTGCTCCTGCACGAGGTTCTTCAGGCGCAGCAGGTTGTCGAAAGTCGCCGGAAAGGCCTGGATCGCACCCTCCAGCGACACGCCGTCGGCCAGCCCCGTGGCGGCCTTCGCCCCCGCCCGCGGCGCGAGCAGCCAGGCACAGTCCCCGGTCACGGCATCCTCGATCAGCTGCCAGGCGCCCGCCGCGGTCTCAAATCCGCTTTTGCTCCATTTGCGCGTGCCGGCGCCACCCGCCTTCAATTTCGCCGCGAGATTCTCCCAATCGAGGCAGAAGTCGGGCGAGACGCACGGATTCTCGGCGATACGCAGGCGGTTCTTGGACAGGAAGGCATTGATGGGGCTCATAGCGGGCCCGATTGCAACACGTGTCCGATAATCCGCGAGGCTTTTTTCGTGGCGGTGCGTGGATTGGGTCTCCGGCCCATAGTTGGGGTTCTTCCGAACCACGGGTCGGGAAACCCGTGCCACTTTCGACCCGCCGGCAATCGGAAGCATGGGGCTCCCCGGCACCCGCGCCCCACAACTTTCTCCTTTCCATGGCGGGCGATTCCGCATACTCGCAATCTCCATGTTCCTCCGCTCCCTGAAACGCTCCCTCCGCCTCGCCTGGCGATCCCGCCGGGCGCGCGCACACGGCCGAGCTGGGGAGTCCGTCACCCGCTGAACCTCTACCGCCCGACCCGCCGCCGCGCCCGTCCTTGGCGCGGCTTTTTTTTGCCCAGATCCAACGCCCGCGACTCCGCTTCATGAGTCCCACTGCACCACCGCCCGCACCCGACGTCCGCCGCGGCCTCGTGCTGATGCTCGCGTCGACCGTCTGCTTCATTGCTAACGCGCTCATCATCCGCGTGCTGGGCACCCATTTTTCGGTGGATTCCTGGCTGCTGTCCTCGGTGCGTTTCATCGTCGGCCTGATCCTCATCGTCACCCTGTTCCCGCTGGGAAAGGTGTTTCAGTTCAATAATCTCTACCGCAACCCGCAGCTGATCATCCGGGGAATCGTCGGTGGGGTCGGCGTGTACCTCTACTATTTGACCATCGTCCACCTCGGGGCGGGGCGCGCGACGTTCATCAGCAACACCTATGTGGCCTTGGGCGGGCTGCTGGCGGTGGTCATGCTCAAGGAATCGCTCACGCCGGCGCTCGTCGCCGGCTCGGCCGTGAGTTTCTTCGGTCTCGCGCTGCTGACCGGCGTGCTGACGTTCGCGCCGGGCCCCGGGTTTTACGATCTGCTCGCCCTGCTCGGCGCCCTGGCCTCGGCGGTGGTGATCGTGACCATCCGCCAGCTGCATCGCACGGAGCACACCGCGACGATCTTCGGCGCACAGTGTTTTTACGGACTGCTCTTTTGCCTCGTGCCAGCGATCGTGCGTTTTGCCATGCCGCCACCCGCGGCGTGGGCGCTGCTCCTCGCCAGCGCACTCTGCGCCGGCGCCGGGCAGCTCACGATGACGCGCGCCTACCGCGAGCTGACCGTGGTGCGGGGATCCCTGCTACAGATGCTCGTACCGCTCGGCATCGCCGCCGGCGGCGTGGCGTTCTTCGGCGAGCGGTTCCGGCCCGGCGAAATCCTCGGCGCGGCGCTCATCCTCGGCGGTACCCTGCTGACGATGCTGCGGCGCTGATGGTCAACGGCCCGCCTCTCCTCAATCCTTGGTCTGTTCGAAGGAGACGACCTTGTCGTCCCGGAAGGTCACCCGCATGACGTCGTGCGGCCGCCCGCGGTAGTATCCGCCATAGTATGGGTAGGCCCAGCGGTGCCAAGAGTAAGCCCACGTTGTGTCATACATCCAGAGATCCTCCCGCATTTCGTATTCCACGTACCGCCAGATCTCATTGGTGCCGCGGGCGTCGGTGTGGATGGTGACACGATCGGGTTCGCCCAGGGCAAGGCGGACCATCTCCCGGTCAAAACCGAGGCTGATCTGGCCCTGGCGGATCAGCTCCTGTTGAGGAGGCGACAACCGGGCGAATGCTTCAGGATTCCGGCGGATGCGCGATTCAGGCGTCGTACAGCCGGCGAAGGCCAAGGCCGCAAGCAGCGCGGCCACCAGCAGAAGCGACTTGGATGTTTTCATGGAGAACCGGAACTGGAATAGTCTATGCAGATTGGTTTTGCTCGCAAACAAAAGACGCCCGACGGACGCTTCCCGTTTCATCCCGGTGAAGACCCTCCTCCTGTGGGACATCGATGGCACCCTGCTGACGGCGGGGGGTGCCGGCATGCACGCTTTGGGTCAGGCGTTGCGCGAAGTCTTCGGCATCAATGGCTCCATCAATGACATTGACTTCGCCGGCCGGACCGATCGCTGGATCATGCGGCAGATCTTCGCCAAATTCGACCTCCCGGTCACGGAGGGGAATATCGCGCGTTACGCGGATGGCTATGTGGCAGCGCTGCCAGCGGCGCTGGCCGACCGCAACGTGCGCCTGCTCCCAGGCTTGCCCGACCTGCTCCATGATGCCCGCAGGCGCGGCGATGTCGCCCTCGGCCTGCTGACGGGCAATCTTCGGCGCGGCGCCGAAGCCAAGCTGGCGAGCCGCGACCTGTGGTGCTTCTTCCCCTTTGGAGCCTTCGCCGACGACGCTGAGGACCGCAATCTGCTCGGACCCCACGCGCTGCGCCGTGCGCGGGCCCATCACGGCGTGCCGTTTGCGGCCGCCGCCACGTGGGTCATCGGCGACACACCGCACGACATCGTTTGCGCCCGTGCGTGCGGGGCGCGCTCGTTCGCCGTGGCGACCGGCCGGCACACGGTCGACGAGTTGCAGGCCGCCAACCCGGACGCCGTGGCCCGGGATTTCGGAGACACCGCGGCGTTCTGGCGGGTCGTCGATGGGACCTGAGCCGGTTCCATTCAGTGGGAAACCACGAATGGACACGGATGACCTGGCGCGACTCCGCCGCAACCTAACAAAGGAATAGAATCTTAACCACGGATGGCGCGGATGCCACGGATGAATGCCGGCCTATCCGCGTCCATCCGCGTGATTCGCGGGAGGTGATTCTGCGGTGCCCGATTCTTATCGGGAGAACCAGATTTCTGGGGATTGTGATGCGGATGGCGTGGATGAACAATGGAGCAAAAGGACATCAGTGAAATCAGTGTCATCCGTGGTCAAAAACCCTGCCTCCTTTGGCGGCGGGCCGCCCGCCCGCGGGCCCCTACTTTGTTTTCTCCACCTCGGTCACCCGACCGCCTTCGAACACCACGCGCATCACTTCATCCCGGTAATGTCCGCCGGTGCTCACCATCGTGGAGGCGCCCACCCGGGTCGATCCGCCGCCACCGCCCACCCCCACCCCGACGCTGATCCTCGGACGGTGGTCCCGGTAGATCCAGATTTCGGCGGTTCCGTTTTCCGTGGTGC
>Ga0182027_10002875_pt1 | contig 27668 bp, 23 predicted proteins | sample 712E1DmetaG_FD_121300 | JGI IMG/M metagenome (GOLD analysis project Ga0182027, IMG submission 121300) | Permafrost microbial communities from Stordalen Mire, Sweden - 712E1D metaG (Illumina Assembly) | ecosystem: Environmental > Terrestrial > Soil > Wetlands > Permafrost | place: Sweden...
GATGGGCGTCAAAGCCGCCGGCGGCATCCGCACGCTGGAGGACTTGCGGGCCATGACGGCGGCGGGCGCCACGCGCATCGGCGCCAGCGCCAGCGTCAAGATCGTCGAGGCGTCCGCTGGTTAGCGCGCCGCAGCAATCGGAAAGGGCCATGCAAACTACCCGCAAAGCCTCGGTACGCTTCCGCGAACGGTCGGAGCTGCTGGATTTCCTGCTGGAAGTTTCGGCCGTCACCGCCGCCACGCTCGATTTGGACCAGCTCCTGGCCAACGTGGGCCAGATCGTGCAAAAGGTCCTGCCTTACGATCTGTTCGCCATCCTGCTGTACCACGATAAGCGTCACGACCTGCGCATCCGTTACGGCGTCGGCCACCGCGAGGAGATCGTCAGCAACCTTGCGCTGAAGCTGGGCGAAGGCATCACCGGCACGGCCGCCATGCGCCGCGAGCCGCTGCTGGTGGGCGACGTGCGCAACGATCCGCGCTATCTCAATACGGTGGACGCCGTCCGCACGGAGATGGCCGTTCCCATGACGGCCCGCGCCCGGCTGGTGGGCGTCATCGATCTGCAATCGACGCGCCTCAACGCTTACACCGAATACGACCGCGCTCTGCTGCGCCTGATCGCGGCGCGCGTGGGCGTGGCCATCGACAATGCGCGGCTGTACCGCCGGGTGGACCGCCAGAACCGCACGCTGAAGACTCTGTCGAACATCTCGCGCGAGTTCTCTTCCATCCTCGATTTGAACGAACTGCTGCGCAAGATCGCCACTACCACGGGCGAGCTGGTCAGCTACGACTCCTTCAGCATCCTGCTGGTGGACTATCAGGCCAGGGCCTTGCGCCACCGTTTCAGCATCCGCTTCGACGAGCGCGTGGATATCGACAACGTTCCGCTGGGAAAGGGCATTACCGGGGCGGCCGCGGAATCGCGCGAAGTGGTGCGCGTGCGCGACACCGCCAGCGACCCGCGCTACATCGCGTCGCATCCCGACATCCGCTCCGAAGTGGCGGTCCCGCTGCTGGCGCGCGACCGCGTGGTGGGAGTGATGGACCTCGAGAGCAGCCGCGTCGGCCACTTCACCGACGACCACGTGCGCACGCTGACCCTGCTGGCCCCGCAGATCGCCAGCAGCGTCGAGAATGCGCGCCTTTATGAGGAAGTAGCGGCGCGCGAGAGCCGCATGGAAGAGGACTTGCAGGCGGCGCGGGAGTTGCAGCGCGTGCTGTTCCCGGACGCCTCGCCCGAGATCCATGGCCTCGAAGCCGCCGTGCGCCTGCGCCCCGCGCGCGAGATCAGCGGCGACATCTACGACGTTTTCGAGCACAACGACGGGCAGGCGGTGATCGCCTTTGGCGACGTCAGCGGCAAAGGCTCCGCCGCGGCGTTGTACGGAGGCCTGATGAATGGACTGCTGCGCACGCTGGCGCCGCGGCGCCGCAGGCCTGCGGAGCTGTTGCGGGCGTTGAACGAAGCCCTGATCGAGCGCAAGGTGGAGGCCCGCTACTGCACCTTATGCGTCTTGCTATGGGACCCCGCCAACCGCCATCTGGTAGGGGCCAACGCCGGCGCCGTGCCGCCCATGATCTGCCACAATGGCGAGATCCTCAATATCCGCATGGAAGGCGTGCCGCTGGGCCTGCTGGATACGCGGGAATACGAAGAAACCGGCTTCGACGCGGGACCCGGCGACGCCATCGTGCTGTATTCCGATGGCATTACCGACCACCTCAGCCCCGACGGGTTGGAATACGGCCGCGCCCGCCTGGCGCAAGTGGTGCGCCGCCGTTGGCGTGAACCGGCCGCCGCCATTATCGCCGCCATCTTCAACGACCTGGACAAGTTTAATACCACGCCCTTCGACGACCAGACGGTGCTGGTCATGAAGGTGAACGGGTGAAGAAGCTGTCAGCGGTCAGCATTCAGCTTCCAGCTAAACCATCGCGCCGCTTCGCGGCGCGTGAAAGCTGATCGCTGACCGCTGACAGCTTGTTTATTCTTCCTCCGGCGGCTCGAAGGAATCGAGCAGCTCCGGATTCCGGGCGAAGCGCTTCAGCGTGGTGACAATCTCGGCGGAGCGGAAACCGGCGCGCAGAAGGCGGGCATAGGCTTTGGCCAGGTCTTTATCCTCCTGGAACAGGCCCTCGCGTTCGGCCAGCCGGTACTTGCGGCGGATCCAATCTTCGATGAGCGCCTGCTCGTCCACGCCATGATACGCCTGGCGCACCGTGGTCTCGGCCAGGGCCGGCGCCACGCGCCGGCGCCGCAGATCGCGAAGCACGCGCGCGCTACCGAGTTTCTCGTTGGAAAGGCGGGCGGCGGCGAATCCCTCGGCGAAACTCCGGTCGTTCAGGTAGCCATAGTCTTTGAGCCGCGCGAGGGCTGCGTCCACATCGCCGGCAAGCTCGGCGCGGCGGCGCAGTTTCTCCCGCATCTCCGCGGTCGAAACGGCGCGGCCCGCCAGCACGCGCAGAGCGTATTCCCACAATTCCCGGCTATTTAAAAGACGCGGCTTGCGATCCGGCATGATAGGGATTCTCTTGGGAGTATACTGAAAAATGCACCATGACGTGTGCTTTCCGGTTGTCTGGAAAGCCGCTGAACAGGAGAAAATATGGATAAGAACGGACTATCCAGCTTTTTGTTGGGATTGGGCGTGGGCGTCGGCATCGGAATGCTCTTCGCGCCGAAATCCGGGCAAGAGACCCGTGAGATCCTCAAGGCCAAGGCTGGTGAAGGCACGGACTTTTTGAAGCAACGCGGCGCGGACGTCAAGCAATCCGCCGCCGAATGGGTCGAGAAAGGCAAGGAAGCTCTCGGCCGCCAGAAGGATACTCTTGCGGACGCCGTGGAAGCCGGCAAGCAAGCGTACCACGACGCGGTTAGCCAACCGCCCGCGGAAAGCGCGCTTTAGAATTCAGACGACGTAAACGGAGGCCCCGCTCGCATGCCGGAAGACGTCTTTCGCATTGTGGTAACCGCGGCCGTGGCACTGGCCGCCATCGCGTTCGTGGTGCAGGCTGCGACTATGGCGGCGGTGGCCCGCGCCGTGCGGAAGATGCAGGAGCGCACCGAGCCGTTGATGGACCGGGCCGAGCCTGTCATCGACCGGCTGGGTCCGGCGATCGATAGCATTCAGGCGCTGACGGTGAAGGCCGGGCCGGTGCTCGATAAGGCCGGACCGGCGCTCGAACGGGCGGGAACGTTCCTGGCGGGGGCCGTTCCGGTATTCGAGAAGGCCGCGCCGGTGGTGGACCGCGCCGGCAAGGTTCTGGACGCGGCGCAGCGGATACTCGAAGACAATCGCCCGCGCATCGCCGAGATTTCGAGCGAAGTGGCCGGCATCGCCAGAACCAGCCGGGAACAGGTGGAGCGCCTCGGCGAATTGCTGCACGAAGCCGGCGAGGGCGCCCGCGCGCGCCTCGATCTCATCGAGGGCGTGGTGGACAGCACCATCGCGCAGGTAGAGCATGCAGGCGATGCGGTGAAGCGCGCCGTATTGCGTCCGGTGCGCGAAGCCAACGGCATCGCCGCCGGCATCTCCGCGGCCGTCTCCACGCTGATGCGCGGCCGCAAGTACTCCGTCGATTCCGCCACGCAGGACGAAGAGATGTTCATCTAGGGGCGCGGACGCCGCCTAGTGTAGTGCGTCACGCCAATCAACGATTATCCAGCGATCCGTGGAGTGGGCCTCCGGCCTGCCATGCCGGCGTCCGTGCCGGCATTTCCGCGAAGAACGTCGGCGAGGACGCCAACGTGGCAAGCTGGAAGCTCACTCCACGCCCCTATCCGGACCATCGGCCGCCAATGGGTAATGCCCGTAATTAAAGCCGCAGACCGCTAGTTGGTTTTGCGCGGGGAATACTTGCTCAGCGCGGCCAGCAATTGGGCGGCGGCCTCCGGCGGCTTCGCGCCGCTGGTGAGGATGTGCTTGTTCTCCCAGGGCTCGCCGTACATCTCTTTGTTGACATCCAGATCGTTGCGCAAGGTGGCGCCATCGAGCGAGACGCCGGCGAACGCGCCGCGCGACCGGGACCACGAGAGAATCTCGGCGGTCAGCAGCACGTCGGTCTGGGCGGTGGCATCGCGCCCCACCGGGCCGGCGGCCGCGGTAGCCTCCGCCCCGAGCGTGAACTTGCTGGCGGTGAGGCGCTTCATGCCGCGCTGGTTCATCACCAGCAGGAGCACGTCGGTGGATGAGACGCCGATCTGGAAGCCCGCGCTGCCGCCTTCGATGCGGATGGCCGCCGGCGGTCCCCAACCCATGCCGCCGGAAGCGCGGCACACCGCAAAGCCGCGCCCGAACTTGGCGCCAAAAAAGAAGGCGGCCTTCTTCAGGCCGGGCGCCACGATGACGCATTCGGCCTTATTCAGCAGGTCTTGGGGGACGGCCTTGTCCGGCGCCGACATCACTTCGGAAAAGAAACTGGCGGCGTCGCCGAGCCTATCGGCGGTTTTGGAGCCGGCGGCGGAAAGAGGCGCGCATCCGAGCGCCATGGCAACCGTTAACGCGATGTAGCGCATACCTTCATGTTATCTCAACGCCCCGCCGCATCGGGCGCGCCGAAAGCTGTTAGCCTAGGGAACGGAGTTCGCCGTTGCGCCACTTTCTCGAAGAACTTGAAGATCTCCAAAAGCGGCTGCTCGAAATGGGCGGAGTGGTGGAGTTCGCCATTCGGCGGTCGGTCAGTGCCTTGGCCGACCGGGACGAAGCGGCGGCCCAGGATGTCCTCCGCAGCGAGGCGCGCATCAACCAGATGGAGATCGAAATCGACGATTTCGCGGTCCGCCTGCTGGCGCTGCACCAGCCCATGGCGAAGGATCTCCGCTTTCTGACCGCCGCCATCAAGATCAACAGCGACCTGGAGCGCATGGGCGACCTGGCGGTCAACATCGTGGAGCGCGCCCTTTCGCTGATCCGGCAACCCCCGGTCAAGCCCCTGATCGACATTCCCCAGATGGCCAAACTGGTGGATTCCATGGTCCGCAATTGCCTGGATGCGTTCGTCAAGCGGGACGGGCAATTGGCCAGGAGCGTGCTGCTTTCCGACGACGCCGTGGACAACCTGCGGGACGCCATCTACGAGGAATTGATCGGGTTCATGAAGTGCGACGCATCCACCATCGGGCGTTCGCTCGACCTGATCTTCGTGGCCCGCAACCTGGAGCGCATCGCCGACCATGCCACCAACATCGCGGAAGACGTGCTGTTCCTGACGCAGGGAATCGACGTGCGGCACCAGGGCGAATCGCGGTAGACGGGCCGGCCGGGCGAAACCGTACGATAAAGACCACACGGTAGTATCGCTAGTACTTTCAGCAGCCGGGATTTGCGCCATCATTAAACCACGCGGCAGGATATTCGGAGGGAACGCCGCGCCTCTCTTGCGAGAGCGCCTCCATGCAGCCCGCTATTGCCCCGGACGCAGGGGCGCGGCGTCTCTCCGCGCGCCCCTGCCGTCTGTCACCGGCGCCAAGCGAGCCTCAGAAGTGCTCGCCGTAGCCGGTCGCGACCTTTCCCTTGAACATGGAATACACCACGATCACGTAGCCGCAGGCGATGGCCATGCCGGCGCCCCACCAGATCAGGCCGGCGGATAACGACAGGCTTCCCGCGGCGGCGTTGCCCACGGTGATGGCGTTCGCCGGATTGCCGGAGGAGGGCAGCAGCGTGGGATACAGCGCGAACGCGGCGCCGCCGAGCGTGGCGGCGATGTAGAGACAGGACGATAGGAAAGCGTTGCGTTCCTGGCGCGCGCGGGTGAAGTGGAAAATCCCACCCAATCCCGCCGCCACCAGAATGGGGATCAGCCAGCCGATTCCCGCCGCGCGGTAGTTGTCCAAAAGCTGCGGACGCACGAACACCGTCACGGGCACGGCCACCACGGACAGCGCCGCCAGCGCGGGCCAGAGCACGCGCACCGCCAGCCGCATACGCTCGTTCAGCGGCCCATCGGTCTTCATGGCGACGTAGAGCGCCCCGTGGACGGTAGTCGCAACCAACGTCACCACGCCGCACAGCACCGTGTACCAATCGAGGACGCCGGGCTCGGCGCCGGGCCGGAAATCGGTCCACAGGGGCGCGAAGAAATAATGGTCCGCTCCCAGAGAGACGCCGCGCATGACGTTGCCCAGGGCGGCCCCGAACACCACGATGAGAAGGATGCTGGCCAGCGAGAATGCGCCGTCGAAGAAGTCGCGCCAGACGCGCGCGTCCAGGCGCATGCGGAACTCGATGCCGATGGCGCGAAACACCAGCAGCCAGAGCACGATGTGCAGGGGAAGATAGAAGCCGCTGAAGGAGGATGCGTAGAGCAGCGGAAACGCATAGAAGAGCGTGCCGCCCGCCGCCAGCAGCCAGACCTCGTTTCCGTCCCACACCGGTCCGATGGATTGCAGCAGCAGGCGGCGCTCGCCATCGGTGCGCGCGGCGATCAAGTGCAGCGCGCCGGCGCCCAGATCGAAACCGTCCAAGACGGCGTAGGCCACCAGCATCAACGCGACCAGAACGAACCAAATGGTTGCCATTTAAGCCACGCCTCCCGAGGCGGCGTCCGGCTGCGGGGATGCCGGGCCTTCTTCAATCTGGCGGTACAGCAGGAACAGGACGAACACCGACAACAGCGCGTACAGGCCCATATACCCCAGCAAGGTGAACAGGCCGTTGCCCGCCGAGACGTTCGCGGAAAACCCGTCCGCGGTGCGCACCAACCCGTACACCAGCCAGGGCTGGCGGCCCATCTCGGCAGTCAACCATCCGGCCGTGTTGGCAATGTAGGGGAACGGGAACGACAACATCAGGCACCACAAAACCCAGCGCGTGCGAAAGAGGGATCCCCTCCAAAGCAGCAGTCCCGCGGTGAGCATCAGCGCCACGAACAACGTGCCCAAACCGGCCATGACGTGATAGGAAAAATAGAGCAATGGGATGTTGGTGGGCCAATCCTGCTTGGGGAAACGGTCGAGTCCGGCGACTTCGGCCTTGGTGGTTCCGTAGATCAGGAAGCTGAGCGCGTCGCTGACGGCGATCGGATTATCGATCTTCTGCCGCTCCACGTCGGGTTGTCCCATGAGGACCACTGGAGCGCCCGCCTGCGAGTGGAACAACGCCTCCATGGCGGCGGTAGCGGCGGGCTGGTGCTGTGCCACGTAGCGCCCGTGCAGATCGCCCGAGGGGAAAATCTGGAACACCGCCGCGATCAACCCGGCGAAAACCCCGCAGCGGATGAAGATGCGGCCGCAATCCGCGTGGCGTCCGCTCAAGACGTAGAACGCGCCCACCGCCGCCATGACGAACGCGCCCGTCACCACGGCCCCGCTCATGGTGTGGACATATTGCAGCCAAGCCCAGGGATTGGCCAGCACGCCCCAAAGGCTGGTCACCTGGAAAGAGCCGTCGGGGAGGCGGCTGTAAGCGGTGGGATGTTGCATCCAGGCGTCCGTGGCGACGATGAAAAACCCCGACAGCCAGGCGCCGGCGAAGACCAGGAAAGCGGCCCACCAGTGCCCGATGCGGCCGAGCCGCTTCTCGCCGAACAGAAACATGCCGAGGAAGGTGGACTCCAGGAAGAACGAGAATACGCCTTCCATGGCCAGCGGCTCGCCAATGACCCCGCCGGTCAGTTGGGAAAACCGCGCCCAATTCGTGCCGAACTGGAATTCCATGGGGATGCCCGTCACCACGCCCGCCACGAAGTTGATGCCGAAGATCCGCGTCCAGAAACGGGCCGCGTCGTCGTAGGCGGGGTTCTTGGTTCGCAACGCCAGCGTCTTGAGGGCCACGATGAGCGGCGCCAAACCCATGGTCAATTGCGGAAACAGGTAGTGATAGGTGACGGTAAAGGCGAAGTGGATTCGGTGAACAAACAGAGCGTCGTCCATGATGTACCCCGGCTAGCAGCCTCTCCGCGCGCCGCCAGACCACATCATAACCGACTTCGACGGAGAAGCGGGACTTAACCGGCCCTCTTTGTCGTCTCTGCCGCGGCGCTACCGGATCGCCCGAATTTTGATGTTGCGGAACCACGCTTCGCTGTCGTGGTTTTGAAGGGAGATGGGGCACGCCTGGCGCGCGTGCGTCACCAGCAGATTGTAGACCGGCGATCCGGCGCCCCAGCGGCGGCCGGCGCCTTGCGCCACCTCGGGCGCGTCCAGGCTGCCATCGACAACCTTGTCGCCGTTCAGCCAGTGCTCCACGTGGCTGCCCTTCACAACGAGCCGCGAATGGTTGAACTCTCCCACCGGCCTGGTGGCGTCCTTCGAGGGCGGCAAGGCGTCGTAGAGCGCGCCCGCCTGATGGGTTGCGCCGTTGCGCGCGTCCGGGTTCAGCGCGTTGTCGAGAAGCTGGTACTCGAAGCCGATCACATAGTCCTGCCCAACGGCGAAGCGTCCCACGGGCCGGTTCCTCAGCGATGCGTTCACCTGGTCCTCGAATTTCGGCGGCTGCGGATCGCCCATGAAGGCGTCCAGGAAGACGTGGTCCTGAATGCGGTACTTGATGCCGCTATTGCCGCCGGGGGCGATCTTCCAATCGAATTCCAGCTCGAAGTCCCGGAAGGCGGCCCGGGTGAACAGGTCCTCCGTGATGCGCGGATGGGCCGCGGCTTTCAGGCATCCGTCTTCGATGGTGAAGGAGTCGCCAGGGGGCGATTTTTTGGTGGGATCCACCCAGTTGGCGAAGGTCTTGCCGTCGAACAGCAGCCTCCAGCCGGCGGATTTCTCCCGCGCCGTGAGTTGGTTATCGGCCGCGCGCGCGGCGGCGGGAAGCAGCAGCGCGCACGCCAGCGCGGCCCCCAACGCCATGCTCTTCATCCCGCCATTGTGCCACGCCGCGGCCCGCGATGGAGAAACGGCCGCCGGCCTAAGAGTGGCCCAGAATCGGGTGCGGCTGGTACGGCTCCGCCAGCGCTTTCAATTCCGCGGCGTCCAACTTCAACTTCACCGCGGCCACGGCGTCTTCCAGGTGCCGCATCTTGCTGGCGCCCACCACCGGCGCGGTGACGCCCGGCTGTTGCAACATCCACGCCAGCGCCACCTGCGCGTTGGGCACGCCGCGCGCGCGGGCCACGTGCGTGATGCGGTCCACCACGTCGAAATCCGACGGCTGGCCGCCATATAAGTCGTGCGCGTACGTGTCGGCTTTGGCGCGCAGAGTCTCCGCATGGCCCTCGCGGGTGCGGCTCCCCGCCACAAAACCGCGCGCCAGCGGGCTCCATGGAACCACGGCGATGCCCTCTTCCCGGCACAACGGCAGCATCTCGCGCTCTTCCTCGCGATACACCAGGTTGTAGTGGTTCTGCATCACCACGAAGCGCGAAAGCCCCAATTCATCGGCCTTGTAGAGCATCTTGGCGAACTGCCATGCGAACATCGAGGAGGCTCCGAGGTACAGCGCCTTCCCCGCCTTCACCACGTCGTCGAGCGCTTCGAGCGTCTCCTCGATGGGCGTTTCGTAATCGAAGCGGTGGATGTAGTAAAGGTCCACATATTCCATCCGCAGCCGCTTCAGGCTTTCGTCGATGGCGTGCATGATGTGCTTGCGCGAAAGCCCGCGCTGGTTGGGATCGTCGCCCATGGGATTGAAAACTTTGGTGGCGACTACCACCTGGTCGCGCGGCGCCGCGAATTCCCGCAGCGCGCGTCCCAGAATCTCTTCGCTCACGCCCAGGGAGTACATGTCCGCCGTGTCGAAGAAGTTGATGCCCAATTCGAGCGCACGCCCGATGAACGGTTGGCTCTCCGCTTCTTCCAGCACCCACTCGCGCCACTTCTTGGAGCCATAGGTCATGGTCCCAAGGCATATTCTGGAAACCTTAACTCCCGCCGATCCAAGCCTGATGTAGTCCATGTATCTTAAGCTATCAATAGTGACGCCTATCCCGCAGAATCCCATGACGCGCGCCGCCGCCGGCGGAGAAAACGTAACGGGCGGGGCTTGCCGGGCGTCACATAAACCAAGCGGCGGCTTTTTGGAACTCGCCGCCACCGCCAATCCCTAGCCGCATGCCGCGCCCAAGACTTCTCTTCATTCCCGCGCTCTGCGCCGCCGCCGTGTTCGGCCACGCTCAGCCCACGCTGCTCGACGCTGGCTACCACCAGATGTACGACCTTCAGTTCGGCGAGGCGCATCAGAGCTTCGAACAGTGGCAGCGCCAGCATCCCAGCGACCCGTTGGGCTTCGCTTCGGACGCCGCCGCGTACCTGTTCTCCGAGTTCGACCGCCTCCACATTCTGCAATCGGAGTTCTTCACCCACGACGCCCACTTCATCACGGACCACAAACTGGCGCCCGACCCCTTGTTGAAGCAGAGGTTCGAAGCCTCCCTGGCAACCGCCCGGCAACTGGCCGCGCGCACGCCGGACGACAAGAACTCCATGTTCGCGTCCGTGCTGGCGAACGGCCTGCAGAGCGACTATACGGCCCTCGTCGACAAGCGCTACGTGGCGGCGTGGAAGGACATGAAGGCATCCCGCCAGGAGGCCGAACGCCTGCTCGCCAAGGACCCCGGATACTGCGACGCGTGGGTCGCCATTGGCGTCGAGAACTATATGCTGAGCGTCAAGCCGTTCATTCTGCGGCTGCTGCTGCGCGCGGCGGGTGGCGAGGCCGACCGCGCGGTGGGAATCGAAAAGCTGCATCTGGCGGCCGACAAAGGTCACTACCTGGCGCCTTTTGCGCGTCTGCTGCTGGGCGTGGCCGCGCTGCGTGAAGGCGATTACAACCAAGCCCGCGCATTGCTGCGGGATCTGACGCGAGAGTATCCGCGCAATCCACTGTATCCTCTGGAGATGCAGCGGCTGAATTCCACGGCCGCACGGAGCGTTCGCAATTGACGCCCCTTCCGGATTCCACCGAGGTATTCGTGATCGGCGGCGGCCCAGCCGGATTGGCGGCCGCCATCGCCGCCCGCCGCCGCGGCTTCCACGCGACCGTGGCCGATTGCTCCGCGCCGCCCATCGATAAGGCTTGCGGAGAGGGCATCATGCCCGATGGCATGGCCGCCGCGCGGGCGCTGGGAATCGACCTGAACCTGGCCGGCGGCGTCCCCTTCCGCGGCATTCGTTTTCGCAATGGGCAGACCTCCGTGGAAGCCAACTTCCCGCACGGCCAGGGCCTGGGCCTCCGCCGCACCGCCCTGCACCGCCTCATGGTGGATTGCGCCGAAGCCGCCGGTGTTCGCGCCTTCTGGGACGCGCGCGTCACCGGCATCGCCAAGGACGGCGTAATAGCCAACGGCCGCCTGGTGCGCGCGCGCTGGATTGTGGGCGCCGATGGCGGCCAGTCGCTGGTGCGCCGCTGGGCCGGCCTCGATGCCGTCCGGCGCGATAGCCGGCGGTTTGGTTTCCGCCGCCACTACCGCGTCGCATCGGCCCCCGATGTCATGGAAATCCATTGGGGCGACGATTGCCAGCTTTATGTCACCCCGGTCGGCCCCACCGAAATCTGCGTGGTGCTGATCTCGCGCAACCCGCATCTGCGCCTGGACGATGCCCTGTCCCAATTCCCCGCGGTGGCCCGCCTGGCAGCCGCCGCCGGACCATCCACGCTGGAACGCGGAGGGGTTTCCGCTTCCCGCCGCCTGAAGGCCGTCAGCCGCGGGCGCGTGGCGCTGGTGGGCGACGCTTCCGGTTCGGTCGACGCCATCACCGGCGAGGGGCTCGGCCTGCTCTTCCAGCAAGCCGTGGCGCTGGCCGGCGCGCTGGCGGCGAACGATCTTGGCGCCTACCAGGCCGAGCACCGGCGCATCGGCAAGCGTCCCGAGTTCATGTCGCGGCTCATGCTCCTGATGGGCGGCCACGGCCGCCTGCGCCAGCGCGCCATTCGCGCCATGGCTTGCGATCCGCGCCTGTTCGCCGACATGCTCGCCATGCACGTCGGCGAGCTTTCCCCGTTCGATTTCGCAATCGATGGCGTGGCCCTCGGTTGGCGCATGGCGACCCTATGACAATACGATCGCGCTCGATCTTTCCTGCGTTCCTGCTGGCCTCCCTGACGGCGGCCGCGGCGGCGCCCGACTCGCGCAATATCGTCCTCCGCATCGAACCCGGTCAAACCCAGGTGGAATTCACGCTGGGCGCCGTGCTCCACACCGTGCACGGAACCTTCCGCCTCAAGCGCGGCGAGATGCGCTTCGATGCCGCCACGGGAGCCGCCGGCGGCGAGCTGGTGGTGGACGCCGCCAGCGCCGCCACCGGCAGCGACGCGCGCGACAAGAACATGCACAAGACGGTTCTCGAAAGCGCCCGGTATCCCGAGATCGTCTTCCGCCCCGACCGCGTGACGGGCCAGGTGGCCGATCGAGGCGCCTCCCAAGTGCGTCTGCACGGAGTGTTCACCATCCACGGCGCCGCGCATGAGATGGAGATGCCGGTGCAAGTGGAGGCCGGCGACGGCCAATACCGCGTCACCGTGACGTTCGCCGTGCCCTTCGTGCAGTGGGGCATGAAGGACCCCAGCACGCTGTTCCTGCGCGTCGACAAACACGTCGATATCACCATCCACGCCGTAGCCAAAGCGCAGTAGGGCAAGACCAGTGGCATACTGAAAACAGCGGCTTTTCCCCGCATCCAACTGCCGATGTTCTCTTATTCCGGAAACGATTTGTATTGCGAACAGGTCCCGCTGGCCGACCTCGCCGCCCGCGCCGGCACTCCCGCCTACGTGTATTCGAGCCAATCGATCCTCGCCAACTATCGCGCCTACGACGACGCGCTGGGCGACCTGCCTCACTTGGTCTGCTACGCCGTGAAGGCCAACGCCTCGCTGGCCGTGCTGGCGCTGTTGGCCAAGGCGGGGGCGGGCTTCGACATCGTTTCGGGCGGCGATTTGTACCGCGTGATCCAAGCCGGCGGCGACCCTTCCAAAGTGGTTTTCTCGGGCGTCGGCAAGACCGCCGCCGAAGTGGAATACGCGCTCGCCAGCGGCATCCATGCCTTCAACTGCGAGTCGGAATCCGAGCTGGACCTCATCGACGCCCTGGCCGCCCGGCGCGGCGTTACGGCGGGATTCTCCATCCGCGTGAATCCCGATGTGGACGCCGTCACGCATCCCTATATTTCCACCGGGCTCAGCCGCCACAAATTCGGCATCGATATCCGCGAGGCGCCCGGCGTCTACGAGCGCGCGCGCCGTTACAAGAACCTGGCGCCCAGCGGCGTGAGCTGCCACATCGGCTCGCAGATTCTCGATCCCAGCCCCATGCTGGAAGCCGTGGATAAGGCCCTCCAACTGGCCGCCGGGCTGCGCGCGCAGGGCCACCCCATCGGGCATCTGGACCTGGGCGGCGGCCTGGGCATCGCCTATCGCGAGGAAGAGAAGACCCCGGCCATTCGCGCTTACGTCGAGAGCCTGCGCGCCAAGTTGCGGGAAAGCGGCCTCACGGTGACGGTGGAGCCCGGCCGGTCCATCGTGGGCGCCGCCGGCGTCCTGCTCGCGCGCGTGCTCTACCGCAAGCGCAACGGCCCCAAGCAATTCGTGGTGGTGGACGCCGCCATGAACGATCTGATCCGGCCGGCGCTCTACGGCGCCCACCACGAGATTATGCCGGTGCGGCGGAACGCCCTGCCGGACATCCTCGCCGACGTGGTTGGCCCGGTCTGCGAAAGCGGCGATTTCCTGGCGCGCGACCGGCGCATGGCCGACATCCTGCCCGGCGATTTCCTGGCGGTCCGCGACGCCGGCGCCTACGGCTTCGTGCTTTCCTCCAACTACAACTCGCGCCCCCGCGCACCCGAAATTCTGGTGGAAGGCGCCGCCTGGCGGACCGTTCGCGCGCGCGAAACTTACGAGGACCTGATCCGCGGCGAGACGCTATAATCGCCGGCCTACACCCGGTAGGTATCCGCTTTCCAGTTCTTGACCGCCTTCTTGATATCGTCCTCCGAGAGGTTCTCCGCCGCCGCGCGCTGGGCCAGACCGGCAAATTCCCCGTCCGCCGCAAACCGCAGCCCGACGACTTGCCGGATGGTCAGCCTGGGGTCCAGCAACTTTCCCGTCAGGACGAAGTGGCGCAGGTTCTCCTCCGCGCGAATGGCCCGGTCCTGCGCCTTCATCGCGAACATCCGGGCCAGGAGCAACGTCGGCAGCAGGCATAGGCTCAACACGAAAATCAGCGAAGCGCTGTAAAGGCGGGTGGGATCGTCCCACGACTGGATCAAGTTGGTCGTGGCGCCTCCCACTGTCAGCACTAGCACAGGAAGCAGAATGTAGTGGAATAGGGGCATCCATCGGCGGTGATTGGCGTAGTTTTGCGTGTCCATGCAGGGCAACTCCTTCCCCGCAGTTTACACCACCGCCGGGCACAGGTCGCGCACGAACGGGCAGCGCCGGCAGCGGTCGCCCGCGTTCGTCGGAAAATCGAGGCTGGCCTGGGCTGCCTGGAAGTCGCGCACGGCTTGCTCGGGCGAATCGATTAGCGAGGGCGCCAGGTCCACTTCCACCACCGTGTTGGGACGCAGGAAATGCAGGCAGGCGCGGCTGGGCGGACGGCCCGCGACGCGCTCCACCGCCATGGCGTAGAGCCGCAGTTGCAGGGCGTAGTCCGCCGCGCGCTCATGGGCCTGCTGGCGCGTCACGTCGTCGGTCTTGTAATCCACCACTACGATTTCCGCGCCTTCATCGAACCACAAATCCACCTTGCCGCGAATCACCAGATCTTCCACCGCCATCAGGAAATCGAACTCGCGCTCCACCCGGCCGGCCTGCGCCGCGCGCCGGCCGAGCGGGCTCTGGCGGAAGACCTCGGCCAGACGCAGGGCCTCCGGATCGGGGTCCGGAAGCGCGCCGCCCGCCAGCAGCGCGTGCACCTGCAACCCCAGTTCGGCGGCCGGGATGCCGTCGGCCTGGCCCTTCGGCCGGTCCCCGCCGAGTCCCAGGTAATGTCCCAAATAGTAAGCCCTGGGGCACTTCGCAAACTCCACCAGCGCGCTGACGGTGGCGTTGCCGTCCTGCTGTCCGGTGATGGCGGGAAGCTCGGCCGGCGCCGCCAGTCCTGCCAACGGCGTATTCCACCCCGCGCCATCCGGCTGATGGCTGCTGGCTGCTGGCTCACAGCGATCTATCCCCACCAGGCGCAGGCGCCATGGCTCGCCATTCGGCGCGACCTGAGTCACCACCTCGTCGCGCAGCGCGGCGGGATCGAATTGCAGGCTGGCAGCCACCACGGCCGCCCAATTCTGGGGCTTCTTGCCGCTGCCCGAAAAGCTCAGGAAAAGGCGCCGTTCCGCGCGCGTCATGGCCACGTAGAGCAGGCGGTTGCTTTCCTCCAGCTCGCGCGCCTGGCGCTCCAGCCGCAAGGCGCGCTGGAACATGTCGTCCTTCTCCTCGCGGCGGGCCGGGTTGCGCCAGCGCGCGCCTAGCCCAATGCGCGGCGAAAACGCCACCGGCGGCGGAGTGCTATCCACGCCCTTGTGCATCGCCGCCACGAACACCACCGGAAACTCCAGCCCCTTGGCGGAGTGCACCGTCATCACCTGGACGCCGCCCGCCGCATCTTCTGGCGGCGCGCCGGCCTCGCGCGGGTTGTCCTCGCGCAGCAGCGCCAGTTCCTCCACGAACTCGTCGAGGGACATGCCCGCCGCCGCCACCCGCGCCTGCGCCAGGAACTTGTCGATACTGGCGGCCCCGCGCGCGCCGCTCTCGGGCCGGTAGCCGCACTCGTCCAGGGCGGCCAGCAGCAGCCGGTCGAAGGTGATAGATTCGCGCCGCCGGCGCCATTCCTTCAGACGCTCGCGGAACCGGCGCAGTTTTCCATATTCGCTCTCCTCGAATCCGCCCGGCGCCTCCAGCGCCATCAACGCCGCGCCCATGTTCTCGCCCATGGTGCGCAGTTCGAGCAAGGCATCCGGCGAGACATCCACCAGCGGCGACCGCAAGACGGCCGCCAGCGCAATCTCGTCCCGCGGGTTGGCGATGGCCCGCAGCAGGTTCGCCAGGTCGGTCACCTCGCGGCTCTCGTAAAAGCCCCGGCCCCGGTTCACGGCATAGCGGATCCCGGCCTCGTCGAACGCCGCGGTGAACTCCGGAATCACCTCGGTGTTGCGCACCAGCACGGCCACGTCCTCAAACTCGCAGCCCAGCTCCAACACGCGCCGCGCCACCCAGCGCGCCTCCGCGCGCAGCGCCGTGTCCCTATCGTCCGCCGTGACGCTCAGGCATTCCACCGCCACCGGCTCCGGCTGGTCGAAGATCCGCTCGGCCGTCAGACGCCGCGGTTCAATCCCCGCCGCCCCGGCGGTAACGGTCTCCACCGCCAGCAGGATTGCCGCGCGGCTGCGGAAGTTGCCCGCCAGTTCCACCACCCGCTGGCCGTTGGCCGCCGCCGCGTCGCGGTACTCCCGAAACACCCCCGGCTCGGCGTGACGGAAGCCGAAGATGGACTGATTGATATCGCCCACCGCGTAGAAATTGCCGGGCCGCCGCAGCAGGTCGAGCAGTTTTGCCTGCTGGCCGTTGGTGTCCTGAAACTCGTCCATCAGGATGTGGTCGAATTGCCCTTGCACCCGCGCGCGCGCCTCGTGGTTTTCCTCCAGCAGACGCGCCGCGGTTTCCTCCAGGTCCGCGAAATCGAGGGCTCCCGTCTGTCGCTTGCGCTCGCGGTACGTCTGGTCGAAGCGGCGCAGCAGTTCGATCAGCAGTTCCCTTTGCGGAGCGTAATGCGCGGTGATCAGCGGGTGCTTCAATTCGCCGATTTCCTCGCGCAGCCGCCCTACCAGCGCGTACGCCGCGGTTCCCCGCTTGCACTTCCGCAGATCGGCGGAAAAGTCCTCGATGGCCCGTAGCGCATCGAGCGGGCTCGCGGCGGTCACAACTCTCTCCGCGCCCTCCAGAACCGCGTCCAAATGCCGGCGCTGGGCGCCGCTCCACGCTTCCGCCGGGTCGGCCGAAAGCTCCTCCAACACGAGCGCCACGTCGCGCGGCGTGCGGCCCGGCGGCTCGGGATACGCCGCGAGCTGTTCCACGCGCACGCCGGCCCCGCGCATGGCGTCATAGGCCGAAAGCGCGGCCGCCTCGAACTCCGGCGAGGAAAGGCCGCGAATCAGCGCGCGCACCGCCGCCGGACGCTCGCCAAACAGCGCGTCTATCGCCGCCGCGAGGGATTCCTGCCGCAACCGCTGGGACTCGCGCTCGTCGGCCACGTGAAACTCCGGATCGATGCCCGCGAATACGGCGTTTTCGCGCAGCAGCCGCGCGCAGAAACCGTGCACCGTCGAGACCCACGCCCGCTCCATCCTGGCGCGCGCCTCGCGATCGCCGCGAAACGCCTCCGCCAGCTTCTTGCGCATGTTGCCGGCCGCCTTTTCGGTGAAGGTGATGGCCAGAATGCGCAGCGGGTCCACGCCCGCCGCCACCAGGTTGCCGAAGTACTCGACCAGTACCGTGGTCTTGCCGGAGCCCGGCCCCGCCACCACGCAGGCGTCCAGATGGCGCCGGTCCGCGTCGATGGCGGCGGCCTGGCTGGGCGTGAAGCGCATCTCCTTCATGCCACCTCCGCCCGCTCCGCCGCCAGCCCCGCCGCCAGACTCACCCGGCACACGTCGCGATATTCGCACGAGCCGCAATTCTCCGGGTTCGCCGGCGCCGCCTCCACGCGGCCCGCCCGAATCTCTTCCACCACCCGCAGGGTCCGCTCCGCCGCGTTCTCCGTCCACCGTTCCGGAATCGGTTCCGCGGCCAGGCCGCCTACCGGCCCATCGCTCCATCCCGCGTAAACCACACCGCCCTTGAGACCGATATAGAACATGCCCGCCGGCCGCGTTCCCAGAGCTTTCCCGGCGGCCAGGACGTAGAGCGGCGCCTGCAATAGATTCTCGTCGTCGAGCCGCTGCCTGGTGCGCTGGGCGCCGCTGTACTTGTAATCGATCACGTAGGAACGGCCGTCCGGCGCCACATCCAGCCGGTCGATCTTGCCGCGCACCCCGGTCGTTTCCAGAGCGAACTCGAAGGCCCGCTCCGTCTGCGACTCGAAGCCTCCGCGCGGCCATCGCGCGTCCTCCGCGAACGCCCGCAGGTCCTCCAGCATGGCGTTGCGCAGCCGCTCGACGTGGTAACCCGGCGGAATGCGCCGCTCCTCTAGCGCCGTTGCGAAAACGCTCTCGAAGAGCGCCGCGATGTCTTGCGGGCGCCCGTACCACTCCGCCAGCGTCGCGTGGACGATGTTCCCCTGGGCGCTGAAATCGAGCCGCTTTTCGGGCCGCGCCGGCGCCGTCTGCAGCCGCAGCGTGTGACCGCCGAAATACTTGAACGGGCACTGTAAGAATGTTTCCAGCCCCGTCGGCGATACCAGCGCCGTCTTCCGCCGAAGCCACTCAATCAGCTCCGGCGCCCGGATTTCAGTGGGGCAGGCCTCCCGGCCTGCCCTCCCGAAGACCGGAAGGCAGGCCGGGAGGCCTGCCCCGCTCTCTTCCACCAGCCCTAGATCCTCCAGAAACAGCGAGGGCAGATTGGCGTCGCCGCGCGCGTCGCATTCCGCATAGGAGAGCGTCACCTGCATGGTGGCCCTGGAGATGGCCGCGTCGAACAGGGCGCGCTCCTCGCGTTCGAACTCCGCCGCCGTCCTCACGCGCATGCCGCCCTCCTGCAAACGGCGGCGCGCGTCGTCCGGGAAGAAAGGATCCTGAGGGTGGAATTGTGGAAATTGCTTCTCCGTCAAGCCGCACACGAAGACCACCGGCAGTTCCCATTCGCGGGCTTCCGGCGCGCTCAGCACATGGACCACGTTGCGCCGCCCGTCCTCCAGCCGCAGCGGCTTCAGCCGCAGGACGGATTTCACCGCGCGCCAGAATTCCTCGAGCGGCATTGCCCGCCCGGCATCGAGCGCTTCGGCCGCCTCGTCGAGAGCCGTTTCGAAAAGATCGAGCGCCGCCGCCTGGCTGCGCCATTCGAGCGCCACCTCGTGGCTGGCGGCCGCGGGGTCCGGACGCGCCGGGCGAAACAGGCCGCGCAGCGCGCGCAGGCGCTCAGCCCAGTCCTTGGGCGAGAGCGCGAACGAGCGCCACTCTTCGATGGCGCCCAGGCGCTCGATCTTCCGTAGCAGGCGCTCGGCGCCGGCCGAAAGCGAGTGGCCCTCGGGACCCACCAGCAGCGCCTTCAGGCCTCCTAACCCGGCATTCGGAATCTGCTCGCGGACCGCGAAATCGAATCGGTCCATGGCGCTCGAGTCCGCGAAACGCGGCGCCAGGCGCAGCGCCGCCAGGGTCTGCGCGTGATCCCATCCCCCCAGCATCGCGTCCACCGCGTTCGCTAGAAAGCGCACCGCCGCGTGCCGCTCCAAATCCGATTCGAAATAGAAGCGCGCCGGAATGCCGAAGCGTCCGAGCGCCGCACGCAGGACCGGGACGTACGTGTCCGCCGCCCGGACCACGATGCCCATTTCGCGGAACGGCCGCCCGGCCGCGGCTTGCTCCAGAATGCGGCGCGCAATCTCCGAAGCCTCCCGCTCCACCGACGCGGCGCGGAACAGCGCCATCGCGGGGTTAGGCCGCTTGCGGCTGAAATGAGTCTCCGCCGCGATGTTCCCGAGCCTGGCCCGCGGGGCCGCCGTCAAGTCCGCGTCCGCCAGCGCCAGGGTGACGTCCGCATGGCGGTCGAGCGCCGCGATCACGCGCAGATCGGGATCGGGCAGGGCGTGAAAACCATCCAGGTAGACGGTGCGGATCCCGCCCAGACCTTCCCGCTCGATCCGGCCGGCCGCCAGTTCCAGCCGCTTGGCGCGGAGGGCCAGACCGCGCTTTTCGAGCTCCCGGTCCACCTCGCGATACACGGCCAGAAACGCGGCGGCCAGCGGCCCGTCCGGCAGACGCTCGCCTAGACGGGCGCTGTCGCAACCCGCCGAGGAAAACTCTGCAATCGTCCGCGCCATGGTCGCATGGAAGCCCGGCAAGCTCGCCACGCGCGCGAACTCCCGGCGGTTGGCGCGGTCCACGGCTTGCTCCACAATCAGGTAGAACGTGGCGCCCGATGGCTCGCGAACCTCGCCGGTCCAAGCCTCGATGAATCCGAAGAGCGTCTGAATCGTCTCGCGGCGGAAAACCAGGCCCTCGCGCGCCATGCGGTTTTGCAGGTGCTGCGCCATGGTAGCCGTTGGCGCCAGCAGGCGTATGGATTCCTCCCCCGCCCGCAGCGCCTGCCGCAAACGCTCCAGGACGAAGGATGTCTTGCCCGAGCCCGCCGGTCCCGTTAAGAGCCGCATTGGCTTACAGTGTAGCGCGCGCGTTATGCGAAGCCGGCGCTTAGTTCGGGCACACGGGCTTCCGCCAGAACATCAGTTTCGGCAGGAAGAACTTCTCGAGATCCGGCACGAACTCGGACATGGCGTTCCCCACCACCACGCCCGTGAAGCTGGTCGACAGCCGCTCCGCCATCACGCGGCCGCTGACGCTGGCGGACGGGTAATAGAGGTTCGACGCCCCGATCCCCACCGTGATGCCCAACATGCCGGAACTGTTGAACGTGTTCTTGCCCGCTTCCGTGCGCACCACCATCAGACGGCTGACCGAGTAGAGCGCGCGGTGCAAGATGCCCACCGCCGGCCCCAGCCGGAAATACCGCGGGTCCTGATGCAGCATCTGCGCGAAGATCACGCCGCCCAGGATGCTCTGAGTGGCGTTATCCGCCACGGCGGCGCCGAATCGCTGGGCGTACGCCACCCGGCCTTCCCCGTATTTGGGCGTTTGGTTGCCGTCCTGCGCGAAAGCCGCCGTCATCGCCGAATTCATCAGATTGTACGGATCGATGGTCCCCTTGAGCGCCAGATTCCACTTCTGCGTGAACGTCAGCGGCGTGTGGGGTTCGCAAGGCTGCACCGTCCCGAAATCCGGAATGATGCCCACCAGCCGCCTGTCGGCCAGCGGGTTAAGGGAGGAGAAACGTTTGGCCGCCAGAGGAGGAATGAGTTTCGGACTCACCGGCGGCGCGATAAACGCTTCCGGATCGGGCGCGCCTTCGGCCCACAGACCGAAGCCACTCGCCAGCCAAGCAGCCAGGGCTGTTGAATAAATCAACGCCCGGCAATACGGGCACGCATTTCGCGCGCGATGTCTCACCCACTGAGGGGACGGCGGCCTTCCCCACCCGGTTACTCAAACCCGCCCCGCCTAGCTCCAAAGGGCTATGCAATTGGTGGGGCGGGCCGGGGTACCCACGGCGTTTGTGGGTCCGCCTGCCTTCTTGGCGTAAGACAAACGCTAATCCAAGCTCTTGTGGAACCGCAAAGCGCTGAACCACAAAATCAGCGTCCCGTAGATCAGCAGGGCCAGGATTTGCGGCCACAGCACCGCCACGCCCACGCCCTTCAAGAACACCCCGCGCACGATTTCCATGAAATAGCGCAACGGGTTCAGATACGTCAGGTACTGCACCGACACCGGCATGTTGCGGATGGGAAAATTGAAGCCGCTCAGCATGAAGGCCGGGCTCGAGAAGAAGAACGACATCATGTTGGCCTGTTGCTGGGTGTGCGAAATGGTGGATAGAAACAGGCCCGCCCCCAGGCTGGTCAGCAGAAAAATGGTCGCGCTGAAGAACAGCACCAGAAAACTGCCCTTGAACGGGACGCGGAAAATCACCAGCGCGCCCGCCGTCACCACCACCAAGTCCACCAGGCCGATCAGCGCGAACGGGATGGTCTTCCCCAGCATCAGTTCGATGGGCCGCATGGGCGTCACCATCAACTGTTCCATGGTGCCGATCTCTTTCTCGCGGATGATGGCCTGCGCCGTGAGCATCAGCGTCACCATGAACAGGATGTTGACCGCCACGCCCGGCACGAAGTAGTTGCGGCTGCGCAGGTCCGGGTTGAACCACACCCGCGTGCTCGGCAGCGCCGCCTCCGCCATGATCTTCGGCGGAGCGCCGGGGCTGCGCACATCGAGCTTAATGGTCTGACCGTTCTTGGCCTGCCGCGGGGATACGTCTTGAGAGTAATCCGCGATCACCCCGGCCGCGTAAGCCGAAACCAGGGACGCCGTATTCGAGTTGGTGCCGTCGAGCAGCACCTGCACTTCGGCGCTCTTCCCGCGCGCCAGGTCGCGCGCGAAGTGGGGCAGCACGCGCACCACCGCGTGGGCGTCCCCGCGGTCCAGTATCGACTGCACTTCCGCCTCGCTATGCAGCGTGGCTACCAATTGGAAACGGCCCGACCCTTCGAAACGCGCCAGCAGCGCGCGGCTCTCGGGCGTGCCGTCGCCATCCATCCAGGCGATCTTGGCGTTGTCCACGTCGAGCGTCACCGCGTAACCGAAAATGATCAGTTGCAGTAGCGGCGGAATAATCAACAGCCCCCGCATGCGCGGGTCGCGGAATAACTGGATGAACTCCTTCCGGAGAATGACGCCGATTCGCTCCCACATGGTTCACGCCACCTTCTGATGCATTCTCCGCACCGCCCGCCAAAATACGAAGCCGCTGAACAGCATCAGGTAGACAAGCTGCGGCCAGAGTATCTCGAACCCCACCCCTTTCAGGAACACGGCCTTCAGGATGGTGATGAAGTACCGCGACGGCACCACGATGCTGATCGCCTGAATCCACTTCGGCATCGTATCGATCGAGAACACGAATCCGGAAAGCAGGAAGCCCGGTAGAAACGTGGTCAGCATGCCCATTTGATAAGCCACTACCTGGGTTCTGGCGCCGGCCGAAATGAAAATTCCCCAGAACATCGCCCCGCACAGGAACACCAGAGTCGAAATCGCCAGCACAATCAGGCTGCCGCGGAACGGCACTCCAAAGACCACCACTCCCGAAACGAACGAGATCACCGCGTCCACCAGCCCCACCACGAAGTACGCCAGCATCTTGCCCAGCACCATTTCGACGGGCCGCAGCGGCGTCGAGAGCACCTGCTCCATGGTCCCCATCTCCCACTCGCGCGCGATGGTGAGCGTGGTCAACTGGCCGGTCAGAATCATGAGGATGATCGCCACCAGTCCCGGCACCACGAAGTTCTTGGATTGCAGGGAACTGTTGTACCACACGCGCATCTGCGCCACCACCGCCGGCGGCTGAGGCCTGCCGCCCTTCAGGTTCATGATCTCCGACCGCACCTCCGTCGAGTACCCTTGCACCACGCTCTCGGCATAGCCCATGGCGATGCCGGCCGTGTTCGAATCGCTGCCGTCCACCAGCAATTGCACGCTCGATCCCCGCCCCGCCATCAGGTCCTTGCCGAAGTTGCGAGGAATCGCGATGCCCATCAGGATGTCGTTGCGGTCGATGCCCCGCTGGATCGCGCGATAGTCGTTCACGTCGCCGGCCACCTCAAAAAAGCGCGACCCCCGGAAATCGCGCTCCAGGCTGCGGCTGGCCGACGTGCCGTCCTGGTCGTATAGCATTACCGGCACGTGGTCCACGTCCAGACTCAGCGCGAAACCGTAGAGCAGCAGCATCATGGCCGGCATGGCCAGCGCCAGACCCAGGCTGCGCTTGTCCCGCACGATGTGCCGCAGTTCCTTGACGAAGATGGCTTTGGTGCGCCGGTAGTTCATGCCGCCTTCCGCTCCTCGGCCTCGATCAAGGCCACGAATACGTCCTCGAGAGACGGTTCGATCTGCTCGAGGCGCCGTATGGCGATGCCCTGCGCCCCGAGCGCCCCGCGGATGCGCTCCGTGGCGCCCGCGACATCGTCCACCACCACGTGCAATCCGCTGCCGAATACCGCCACTTCGAGGATGCCTTCCTCCCGCTCGATGGCCCGCATGGTATCGAGCGGCGCCGTGGTGTCGAGGCGCAGCAGGTTATGCTCCGCCAGATCGTGTTTCAGCTCCGCCGGAGCGCCCAGGGCGATCACCTTCCCCGCGTACATCAGCGCCAGCCGGTTGCAGTACTCCGCTTCGTCCATGTAGTGCGTGGTCACGAAGACGGTGTGTCCGGTGCGCGCCAGTTCTCCGATCAGCTTCCAGAATATGCCCCGCGCGATGGGGTCCACCCCCGACGTCGGCTCGTCCAGAAAGACCACGGGAGGATCGTGCAGAATCGCGCAGCCCAGCGCCAGCCGCTGCTTCCAGCCGCCGGAGAGCGTGGCGGTCAGGCTGCCGCGCCGTTCCTCCAGATTCGCCATTCGCAGTACGTAGTCCTTGCGCTCCTGCCGGCGCTCGCGCGCCACGCCGTACATGCCGGTGAAGAAATCGATGTTCTGCTCCACCGTCAAATCGTCGTAGAGCGAGAACTTCTGCGACATGTAGCCGATATTGCGCTTGACGCTTTCCGGATCGGCCGCCACGTCGAAACCCGCCACCGAGGCGCGCCCCGAGGTGGGGCTGAGCAACCCGCAGAGCATCCGGATGGTGGTCGATTTCCCCGCCCCGTTCGGTCCCAGGAATCCGAAGATCTCGCCCTTGGGCACCTGCAGCGACACGTGGTCCACCGCCACGAACGAGCCGAAGGTCTTCACCAGGTTGTCGAGGGAAACCGCCCAGTCGCTCATCCCGCCTCCAAAACGTCGGCCGCCTGAATGGTTTGCACGAATACCTTCTCCAGGCTGTCCACGCCGGCCGCCGCCTTCAGCCGCTCCGGCGTGTCGCAACGGATCAGCTTGCCCTTATGCATCAAGCCCACGCGGTTGCAGCGTTCGGCCTCGTCCAGGTAGGCGGTGGTCATGAAAATGGTGATCCCGTCCTTCAATAGTTGGTACAAGATGGTCCAGAAATCGCGGCGGGATACCGGGTCCACGCCGTTGGTCGGCTCGTCCAGAAACAGAATCCGCGGACGGTGCAGCAGCGTGCACATCAGCGCCAGCTTCTGCTTCATTCCGCCCGAGAGCAGCCCGCCCTGGCGCCCGCGGAAGGGTTCCATGCGGGTCATATGCAGCAGGCGCGCCGTCAGATCGCGGCGCTCCTCCCCCACAATCCCGAACAGGTCCGCGTAGAAGTACATGTTCTCTTCCACGGTCAGGTCCTGGTACAGGCCGAAGCGCTGCGCCATGTACCCGATCTGGTCCTTCACCGCCTGCGCATCGCGCGCCACGTCGTGCCCGGCCACCCGCGCGCTGCCCTCGGTGGGGCTCACCAGGCCGCAGAGCATCCGCAGGGTGGTGGTCTTGCCCGCGCCGTCCGGCCCCACCAGCCCGAAGATTTCGCCCTCGGCCACCGAGACGTTGAGACGGTCCACCGCCGTCAGCTCGCCGAAGCGGCGCGTCAGGTCGCGCGTTTCGATGATCGGCTCCATGGTCGCTTTCCGGGTCAGTCCAGCACGATCTCCGCGTCCGCCGGCATGTTCGATTTCAACTCCCGGCGCGGGTTGTCCAGTTCTATCTTGATGCGGTACACCAGCTTGACGCGCTCCTCCTCCGTCTGGATCTGCTTAGGCGTGAACTCCGCTTCCGACGCGATGAAGCTCACGCGCCCCTCGTAGACCTTCCCGGGATAGGAATCCGTGGTCACCTTCGCCTTGGCGCCCACCTTGATCTTCCCCAGGGCGGTTTCGTTGACGTACCCGCGCAGCCAGGGGTGGTCGATGTCGCCCACCGTCACCACCGTGGTCCCCACTCCCAGCACTTCGCCTACGTCCGCCGATTTCACCAGCACCACCCCATCCACCGGCGAATAGGCGATGGTGTCGGCCAACTCCGCGTCGATCAGCGCCAGACTGGCCTTGGCGCGTTCGATTTCGGCCCGGCGCGTCAACAACTCCTGCTCGCGGCGCTTGATCTCGAGCGTGTTGGCTTCCGCCATCTTCAACGCGCCGCGCGTTTTCTCGACCTGCCCTTGGGCGGCCTGCACGATTTCCACGCGCGGGCCGGCCTGTACCAAGGCGTCCCGCTGCTGCGCCTGCTTCAGGGCCGCATCGGCGGATTGCCACCGGTTGCGGTATTGGTCGTACTGCTCCGTCGAAATGTCGTCGTTCTTGTAGAGCGTCTGCGCCCGGTCCCAGTCGCGTTTGGCGCGGTCGAGCTCGGATTGCGCCGCCTCCACCGCCGCGCGCGATTCCTGGATCTCCTGCGGACGCGAGCCGTTCTTCAATTCCAGCAGGTGCGATTCGTTCGAGGCCAGGTCCGCTTTGCGCTGCTCCACATCGCCCGCCAGCGTGGCCCGTTCCCACTCGAGCGCCGTCTGCGCCTGCGCCAGTTGCTCTTGCGCGGATGCCAGCCCGGCCGCCTCGCGGTCCCGCTGCGCCGTCAGTTGGTCGCGGTCCAGGCGCGCCACCACCTGCCCCTTCTTCACCGCGTCGCCCTCGTCCACCGCGCGCTCCGTCAGCCGCCCGGCCGTCTTGAAGGCTATATTCACCTCGGTCAATTCGATATTGCCGGAAACCACGATGCGGTTGTCCGGCGCACGCCCGATTACCGTACGGTAGGCATACACTCCGGCGCCCACCGCCGCCAGCGCGATTATGATGACATTGATTCGCTTCTTCATCGGTCCTTCTCCGTCCCGTTCACTGCACCAGGCTCCTCACCTTGCCCATCGCCTGCGCCAGGTCGATCCGCGCCAGATTGTAGCTGTACAGCGCGCCGGTCTGGTTGTCGCGGGCGCGCTCCAGGCGGGTCTGCGCGTCGGTCACTTCCAGGCTGTTGGCCACCCCGCCTTCATACCGCCGCCGCGCCTGGGTCAGTTCGCTGCCCGCTAATTCCAATCCGTCCTTGGCCACCTGGACCTCTTCCGCGGTCGCGTTCAGACTGTCCAGCGCCAGCCGCACGTCCAGTTCGATCTGTTGCCTCAAATCGCCGGTCTTCACCTTCTCCGCGCGGTACTCGGAGTCCGATTCCACCCGCCGCGCGTCCCGCCGCCCGCCGTCGAAGACCGGCACCCGAATCGACATCCCATAGCTGTACGTCGGAATCGCGTTGTTCAGGCCCGGCCCGATCGATCCGTAATCGGCCGACGCCGCCACCGTGGGCAGACGCTCCAGGGTGGTTGCGCTGGCCGAAAGACGCGCCGTCGATTCCTTCTGCCGCTGCGCCTGGTAGTCCGGCCGCTCCTTCAGCGCCATCGCCTTGGCCGCTTCGAGCGTGACCGCGTCCATCGCAACGTACTGCAGCTTGTCCGTCAATTCCAACTCCGCGTCCAGCCGCATTCCCATGGCCCGCAGCAGTTGCAGGTGCGCCGCGCGCCGCGCGTTCTTCGCCGATACCAGCCGCTGCCGGTCGTTGGCCAGTTGCACCTTGGCGCGCGTAATCTCGATTCCCGTGCCGGTCCCCGCGTTCTTCTGGTTCTCCGCCTGCGTCAGCGTCGCCTCGGACAGCGTTATGTTCGCCTCGGCCGTTTCCACGTCCGTGTCGCCTTTGACCGCCTCCAGATAAGCCCGCGCCACTTGCGCGGCCACTTGTTCGGACGACGCTTCCAAGTCCGATTTGGACGCCGAGACGCCCACCTTGGACGCCTGGAACCGCCGGATCGAGCTGAAGTCGAACACGCTTTGCTGAGCCGTGGCGCGCGCGTCCATCACGTCGAACGGCCCGATCCGCGTTGGCAACTGAAAGCCGGGGATCTGGAAGGCGGCGCTTAGCCCTTCCCCAGCCAGGCTCATCGTCTGGCTCGAATACCGGAAGGAGGATTCCAGATCCGGCAGCAGCGCCGCGCGGGCTTGCGCCGACCGCGCCTGAGCCTGTTTCAAGGCTTCGTCCGCAAGCTGGATTTTGGCGCTCCCCTCCGGCGCGATGGCCACTTCCACGGCGCGCTTGAGGCTCAATGGGAGCGGCCCCGGCCCGGGCGCCTGGTCCGCCGCCATCAGCCA
>Ga0182027_10002876_pt1 | contig 27655 bp, 31 predicted proteins | sample 712E1DmetaG_FD_121300 | JGI IMG/M metagenome (GOLD analysis project Ga0182027, IMG submission 121300) | Permafrost microbial communities from Stordalen Mire, Sweden - 712E1D metaG (Illumina Assembly) | ecosystem: Environmental > Terrestrial > Soil > Wetlands > Permafrost | place: Sweden...
CCGATACTTCGTGAAGAACACACTAGACTCTTGGAATACACGGGTAATGATGAGGAATTTATTGGGCATATGTTGATAGAAGAACTTATTCGTCGAGCATATGATGATATTTTATTTGCTCAGAACGCTTCTATTGCTGTTCGTGAAAAATGGTACCATTCGATGGCATCAGCGATACGTTTGAATGATATTCAACATATTTGGTTTGCAGCGACCACAAAAATTCAAAATTCAACTTCGCGTCTCCGTCCAATTCTAAATGAATATGTTCAACCACCATCAGGTTTAGTTTTAGAGTATTAGTGATAAAAATGAGATTGCTTCAACAATCCATAAGTGGTATTTTTTCCCAAGCGTTTTTGTAATCCATCTTACAGTTTTTTCCACAGGCACAGATATACTTCCAAGTAGTATTGATTTTCTTTTAAAGAATATGACAGCAATTTCAGAGTTAGGTATACAACCCGCTGAAGTTAAAGACGCTGCTTCACCGCCCACAGCGGAAGCTAAGGCTCAGAATACTTTCTATATTGTTTACAAAGCGGCAGGAAGAGATCTGTCTTTTGCGAAAAGAATGGATATACTTACTGCAGCTCAATTACGAAACGCCGGATTTAAGTAGAAAAGCTTTAGGTATAAAACCTCTTAAGGTTCTTGTTTGGACTCGGATGGATAATAGCAAAAATCTTTTTTGTTGATAGGTGCTTTCACGATTTCCCCTTTATTGATCATCTCGTTGAGATATGGTTGTAAGGATCCTCTATTTTGGCCTAATGCTTGAGCGAGATCAGTGATAGAACTTCCAGGAAATTCTAGAAGAAAGGAAGCGATTTGCGGCATAATGGTTGACAATTCAGCATGTTTCGTGCTTCGGGCATCTAATGCATAATGTTTAAACGAGTTAATGGCATGTTTGATGAGATCCTGTTTTACTTGAGCAGTAACTGTTTGTGATTCCTCTGTTAATTCACCTTGTAATATTCGAATAATCGGTTTGAGCAAGCGGTCATCGATGGTCTTACCCGATTGTGACAACGTATATTCATATCTGGTTTGGGATAGTAAACCGGCAACATCTAAGTCATTGATTGCACCTTGGATTGTTTGCTGAATCTCTATATCATTTACAGGAAGACCCATTTTTGATATCACCGTTTCAATGGTAAGAGGATTCCTATCTCGAAGAAGCGATCTGCATGCATTGTACACTGCCAAACGATTACCATCTAATTGATTTGGCTGTATTGAAGATTTACGCTCATGACGAATTATGACACCAGAATGAATGAGTTCATATAAGGTTGGCCCAATACCTGTATTAACAGGCAATGAATTTGATTGTTGTAATTCCGTTGCTGTAAGAGGTTCGGGACTTGATCCGAGCGCATGGATTATTTGGGCTCTGACGAGAGGAGAGTGAATTTTATCCGGCGAATTTGTCTCTGTGGCGCCAAAAATTTGATATATCCTTATAGGATATTCATTTTCAAACCATAGCATCCGAGCAGCTACATCAATACCATATCGATATCCGAGTTTTGTAATTGAGTATTCATCTACCCCGTCGCGATTCACGTTGGTTTGACGAGTAATCAGACCATTTGGAACGTGATTATTCATCAGATAATCCTCAATAAGCCGATTAGTCGCGCCGGAATATTTAAACTTTGATCGGTCGACAATTTCCTGGAAAGGCTTAAGCAAATAATTAGCACTTGTTGTGCCGCCAAACTGCTCAATGAGTAACATGAGATATGCTTTCGGCCCTGAATTAAATGTCGACAAAGATCTATTAAGACCGTCTATAACTGATAAAAATTCAGTTTCCTGATTTGGAGGACGGACACTCGAGGGATCTTGCTCATGACTGTTAGCGTCCATAGGAGTGCATTATAACAAATATTCATTTATAAACGATATTAAGCATAATTTGACTTGACTTTTTTATGTGATAGAATGCGCCGCATGAACACTTTAGTAGAAAAAGTCGAAAAACGAGCAAGTTTCGCGTCACAACTTGAAGCCGGGCATGCCTATAGGGTTTTTGGTGGAGAAGAAAAGGATATTCAGTCAAACTGTTTTGGCTGTGGAGCTCCCTTTCCCGGTTTGCTCCAACAAGACTGTGATTATTGTGGGTCACCGCGCAAGGTTTTTGTGATAGATATTACTTCTCATGATATTTCGCATCCGGACGATCAAGGAAAAATTTATTCAGAAATGCCAATATTCGGCGGTGGCAGGATCGAAGTAGGAGGAGAATCCACTCGTAAGGGTAAAGTTATGGGAAATTTCGTTATAATAGGAAATTTATCAACGATTTCTCTCGTAGGGGCAAACGATACAAATATTGGCTATAACGCCAGAGTAAACACGCTTATAGCACGACAAGTGTCTATTTACAATGAATTGTAGGAGATGAGTACATCGGTAACATTTCGTGGTAGTACGCATTAAGATACTCGATTGGTGTTTTGTATGCAAGAGTCTGGTGGGGTCTGTTGAAATTGTACTCGATCAACCAGTCGGTAAGAGCGAGGTTGAAATCTTCAGGAAATAACGGGTCTGCCTCCGTTACCTCCACAAATTCTTCCTGAATCGTCCGGTTGAATCGTTCGAGGACCGCGTTGTCTTTCGGCGTATGGACTCGGGAGTACCACTGCGGAATATGCTGCTCCCGACAGGCTTCCTCAAACTCCATTTTAAACTCCGATCCATTGTCTGAATGGAGATTCTGCAGCTGATGATTGGTCAGAAAGACCAACCGGTCTAAAAAGTCTCTCGCATTTCTGGAAGAGTGCGTTGTGTAGAGTCGGGCGAATGAGAGCTTTGAGACCTCATCAATGGCGGTTAACAGATACCGATGGCCACCGGATGAAAGTGTCAGAATGACGGTATCCACGTGCCAAAGATAGTTCACCTTTTCCGCACTCTTGAGCATCGTGATTCTTCTTCTTTGGTGAATCCGTGCCTGAACAGTCTTGTTTCTCAATCGACTTGCCTTGGCTTTGTTCGGGTAGAGATGGTCTTCTTCAATCACCTTCTGGATGTGCCAGGAACTCATGGGGGCACGATAGAATCGGGAATAGAGTTGAACCAACTTCATTTTGCCATACCTGGGGTAGGTTAAACGGAGTTGTCTCACCCGTCGTCGTTCCTCGAGAGACATCGTCCGGATTCTTTTCTGTTTGGGTGCTCGGGACGCTTCTTCCAATCCAGAAAGCCCATTGATCTTGTATCGGTTCATCCATTTAGCAAGCGTTTTCCGGGTCACCCCGAACTGGGAAATAGTTTCTCCGGACGAATGGTTAGACCGGAAGATCACCCATTCGAGTTTTAACTGTGCCCGAGAAGACAAGATCCGTTTTCCTTGTGTTCTCAAAGACTCTGCCTCTGGAAGTTCCCGGAATGGTTTTGAGAAAAAATACGCATGCCTGTTTGATGCAGGCCGCATAGTATGCCATCGTGGAGTCATCGATCTCACCTCTCTTTCTGCCGCTATTCTACCTTAATGGTGTAACCGATGTATCTCATCTTCTGCATGAATATAAGGGTGATACAGCGTTCGTACAGGAGGGAGAATTTAGGGAGAGGACACGTATTAAAAAAGTAGTGGTGCCTACAGGTGGAACTATAAAATTTGGGGATGAATCAGTTGTAGATTTACTTGTTACCGGGCCTGGTGCCTCAGTAAAATTCGCGAATAAATGCATAGTGCATACATATGTCTATGTTGGTCAGTCAGCTTTAAACAACGGAAGTTTTTTCATATTAGAAGATGAAAATAGAATTTCTACAGAACAATTTGGCTTACAAGTAAAAGAGATTTTATCTCTTCTTTCTTAGAGATTTTCAGTTTACCACCTTCTGCTTTTATTTCTTCGTTGTTCCCATTTTTCGCGTTCTTTATCCCGTAATTGTTGACGTGTTGGCGGCGGTTTGACGGTTCTTTCTTTCTTTACTGGCATTGCTTCAGGAATACCGGGTTTAAAATTCGTAACAAGTTTCGCGATGTCTGACTCGGTAATTTGTACCCGTAATGATGGATCGACAAAATTTTCATCGTTTCTTCTCATCATCGCCCGAAATAGACCCGTTTTTTGGTCCAATTGAATGGTAAGATACCCATACGGTTTTTCAATATTCGCAAGCATGAGTCTGGCAAGGTTGAATTCTCCGCCAAGGGAAATTCTATTGTCCTCGCTTAGTTGTCTAGTATAGAATTCCGGACTTGTGAGCTGGATAGGACCGATACTTACATAGAGTCGTTCCGGATGATTCACCGGATGACGGAATTTCATAGTGAATTTAGTTTCACTGAGTGGACCAGCCCATTCTTGTTCATTCTGGGCATTGGTAACAATATGATGTGTTTTAGATGCCTGTATCCATTTCTGTTTTTTCCGAAGGAGGAATTCGAATAGTGTTTCGTCTTCGCGCTTCTCGCTTGTAAGTGATGTAAAATCCACCGTGTTCGACTGGAGCACCTGAAGTTGCTGTTCCATATCGTGTTGAGTAAAAAATGAATTTGTTCTCGGATCAAAAAATTTATGCCAACCATTTGGTAGAGAAATTGGGACTATAGGTGACTCATAAAGATAATTTGGATTAAACATAAACCCTTCATGTAAATTTCCGACAGATCCGATTTCTACGCTATCGTCTATATTAGAGCATTCGTAAAAATGACATGAAAATATAGGATATTCTGAATTTTGGAATCCCCGTGGAACAATATGCCCATTAATTGAGGAATTTGGTCCACACTGTATCTTTATAAAATAAAAATCATCGGATTCACTTTTTGTAACCGTGGTAATAACCGATGGAGTATTCCGTTCTTGGTTGTATAAAATAGGGGATTTGTTCAACACATCCCGTATTGGATCATCGTCAGGTGCATCTATTTGTATTGTTGCACGTTTTATACTTGCGGCACCAGAACGCAACCATTCAGTCATTGATGCCGGATCAACATTTCGATGTATATAATCTACCTGACATAATGCGGGAATAAGGGTTTGAACCATACCATCATAGCGTTGTAAAAGGGGATTTGCTTGTGGTTCCGGTTCGACTGGCATATACGTGCCGACTATACTCGGTTTTTTGGTAAAGTCAATACTTTCTTAATTTTACCCGAAATAGCTTCATCAAAAGGGTCGTTAGGAGTCCTGTAATGGCCCATAGTGCCAGATTGACGGCAAGAACGACACCAAGGCTATTAACGAGGGTGGTAACGACTTGCGTAGCTACAGTGAGCGTCTCCCCAGTTACGGCGATGCGAAGGCCCAAGTAGTAAAATATACTGAGAAATATAGCTAGAGTGACGGCAAACGGGACAAAGCCTTTCAGGTCTTGTGGAGAAGAAAACATGGCATTAGAAACAGCAAACAGTAGATACCCCAATCCCCAGAATCGCCAATCATTCCAATTGGGGACATACTGTTGTAAAAAATAGGCAATAGTGGTCAAAATAATCATGCCGCCAATCATAGGAGCCAGACCGATGGCGAATCGTCGGAATGGGTCGGTTTCGGCAATCGCAACACTACCGGTCGTGATATCTTCGGTCTGAATAGATTCGGGTTCGAGACTTAGTTTTCCTGTTTTTACCCCAAGAATTCCTGCCGTAAACAAATGCGACAATTCATGAATAACAGTACCGGGAAATTCCAAAACGAGTAGAATAGAAATCGCAACACTTCTCGCGCGAAAAATTAACAGAAAAAATGTAAACAATGTTTTTGTAAGTAATCGGGAAAGAAAGTAGAGGATAATAAGTTCAGCTAGTAAGATGAGAAGTAACATGAATATATTGTAGCAGATGCGCTTGACATGACAATCCGATTATATAATAATGCGCTGTAATAAATCATTCCCGCCTCATGATATATGCAGTTAGCAGAAGCACCTGTCGCAGAGCATCGAGATGCAATCGATAGAATCATCAATTTTGATGATCCAAAAGTAATGGGGAAAGTTCTTCGTTCTTCCGTTCTCCCTTTTTGGACTCGTGCAGTCGATAGATTATTAATGGTCCCAGAGGGTCCCGTGTCATATGTCACATCAAGAAACGTTGATTCTCGCGTAAGCATGGTATTGCATCAAGCGTTGATTGAGGGCGCAGCGAATATGTACCAACATGCAATACGATGGTCGAGTCTTGATGCAAATAAAGAGGATACGAAAGACCGGGCAGGCTTGGCTCTTGTGTGGTCGATGGCGTGGCTAAATCATACGGATTCGCAAGGTTTGCGTGACGGGTATGCACATGTATGGGGCAATAATGATGTAATCGCTGAAATGCGGTATAGTTTGCTTGCACAAACGATATCAAATATTCCGTCCGCCAAAGAGCAAATAAATTTTTGGAAGTTCATATGGAATACTAGTTTAAGAGTTGATGAAGCAATACCCAATTTTTCACCAGAACAAGATAGCGGGTCGCTTTTAGAAGATTTACTTATCATGAACAGTCTTGTGCCCGATGACAAGGCCAACTCAAATAATTTTCGAGATTGGTTTTTAATGTTTGATTCTCAAACACACGGAAAAATGCAAGACGTGTTTCATCAGGCGGTTGATCGTTCGTTTCAACGGATTGGGAGATTGCACAATAAACATCCATTCTATCGGAAAGTTATTAAACAATATGCAGAGTATTATATGTATAGTTCAGATGGTCTAAATGGATTGCTCCGGATGTGGGATCAACCGAACGTTTTTTCCAATCATGATTTTCAAACATGTTTGAAAAGTTGTATCCAATTCCATCCGGAAGAAGCTCATAAGAAGTACACTCATCTTATGCAAGGTGATGCGCCGGAAGTGATGAAAGCTCAGTTTATATATCAAAATTTAAAGAAAAATTGATGACGCGATATTATTATGTCTCAACCCGATAGATTGCAAACCATCTGTATTGAGCCTCAATTACCAAGTCCGCGGCACATGGAACACGCATTGGATCCGTGGTTTTTTAATGTACAGAAGTGGACTCGAGCATATGATCAGCTAATAAATAATCTTGAGGGAACCCCGATCGGTTACATAAAATCGGTTTTTTCAGATACGTTTCCTACCGATAGTTGGAAAAACGGAATGGAATGTGCTCATCTTCATACGGCTATATTAAACGGAGCGTTTCGGGCATATGATGTGCTTCATACAGTTTCTGAATCTGAAAAATTTGGTATTGAATCTAGGGTTGGGCAAGCAATAGCATGGGCTGCCATATTACCGCACGTTCTCAACTTCGAATTTATTGATCCTAATCAGATGAATGACATACCATATTATTCCGTTTCACAAAAAATCGCACGGTATGATAATGTCGACGATCAATGGAAATTATGGGAACTAGCGACGCGCGGGCTTAAGACTATTCAAGGAGATGCGGATGGTTCAAAGAGTTCAGAGCAACTTCTTGCAGATATTTGGACAATGGACACGGTGAAACCGGAAGATTGGGAATTAAAGACCCTCGCTATTCATTTGATATACACAGAATTACATCCAGTCGAATCGATTGATTTTTCTCATACGGTTGGATCATATATTCAACGGATAAAAGAATATTTCCCTCATAGTTCAGATGGGATTCTTGCGTTACAAAGAGTTATGGATCAATTAGTTACAATGGCGTATCCGGAATCTCTGCAGTATGTTGTAGAGATTTTAGAATATGATAATCCGGTTATTCGTCAAAATGCAGAAATGCTATTAGGACGGTTTGTTCGCGGTTGTCCGGAAGAAGTTGGAGCTCTTTTTCAAAAGTTTTTAAAAAATGATGATCCTCATCAACAGCATTTAGCAAAAGATATTATGCTCCCGTTAATTTCCCGAGGTTCTCTTCATTAGAATAACCCAAATAAACGGAATCGGAAGGAGAATAAAGCCTACCTTGTTTGAAATAATTTATGTTGCTGAATCAATTCATAAAATGATTCAGAAATTGTATTCCACCCAAACATCGATTGTACATACTGTCGCAGTGCGGCTCCTTTTTGATGCCGTTCGGATGGATGCAAGATAGCCCATTGGATTGCTCTAATAATATCTTGAGAATTTTTCTTTTTAAGATATAATCCCTCATCTTCACTGCGGATTATCTCTCCAGTTCCTGCATTTTTTGTAGCCATCACGAAACATCCGGAGGCGCCGGCTTCTAAGATCGCATTAGGAAATCCCTCATTATGGTGAGATGGATAGATGAAAATATCAGTTTGTTGAAGTAATTGTTTTACCTCATTGGGAGTTAACGGTCCGGGGAATAGTACTCGTTGAGATGCTCCAACAATTTGTTGTACATCACGTGTTGCATTGCCGTTTCCGGCAATGACAAACTGAACCCGTTTATTAAACGTTGATGCTTTCTTAATCGCTTGGGCAATATACGTAACTCCTTTCGACCAGATAATCCGTCCAATATAGGTGACAACGATCGTGCGTGAAGGTATGGTGATATTGGTGTTTGGAATTCGGCGTCGTTTCCATTTTTTCGGACAGAATAACCGTGTATCAACCCCTCCGTACGAAACCGTAATGGGTCTTGTGATCCCTAAAACTTTTGAAAGGAATTGTTTCGCTTGAGTGTTTGTGGTCGTCACGATGTCATATTGGGATATAGACCATGCGGCAATTGTTTTATCAACCCACGATCCAACCGTAGTAACTAATAGAGATTCGTGTACGGGATGATTTGCGACATGTTCGGTGAAGATGCTTCGGGCATTAATTAGACGTGCGTAGACCCATGCCCACCACGTCGCATCGAAATACCGAATATGTGTGTGTACGAACTGAATATGGGTGTTAGTGAGTCGAATGAGTGTCGCGATCAATGCAAATGGGTTCGGAATACTGAACTGCCCAGGAAGGATTTCCCAACAGGGGATTCGGATAACAGAAAGGCCTCGATAGCTTTCTTGTTTTGATGCTCCGTCGGTATTATATGCAAGTACAGTTACTCGAACGTTTGGATGAAGTCGTCGCATATGGACATACAATTCCTCAATATACCGTTGAGATCCACCAATATGCGGCGCAAAATATGGCGAAATAATCAGAAAATGTATTGGCGCAGGTTGTTGTTTCATATATTGCGATATTTCACAGCAGATTCAGGCTTTTGGATTGTTTGATACAATTGTGTAATTAGTTTGCCTAGATATTTTACCCACATAACAACGATAAACACGCTGTGTGTGACGCCTGTTTTGAGAAGATTTTGTTTGCTTGGGTTACCCTTACGTTCAAAGTGATTGATGTGGTACTCCGAAAATCGTATTGCCCGATTTGTTATGGCATTTAATTTCATCTCAATAGATAAATTCCAATCGCCTTTTGTCGGATTAATTTTTGGTAGAGCGTCGCGACGGAGCACCCACATACCGGTCAAAATATCCCGGATTTTATACCCGAAAAGCCATTGCACTTCTGCGTTTAATAAATTAATTCCTAGTCTTCGGATGGGTGAAATTGCCTTGGCGTTTTTTAACGGAAGACGATTACAGGAAATAACATCATATTTTTTGCTTTCCATCAGCTTAATGATGGATTTAATTTTTTTGACTGGATATGTGTCGTCTCCGTCCATCCCAACGATGTAATCGCCGGTTGCTTTTGCCATGCCAGTCATGTGTGCAAAACCATATCCAATTCCGCCAATGTGACGTGGTTCAGATAGTACGATTGCTCCGGCTTTTTTGGCTATAGCTTTAGAATTATCCGTGGAATTATTATCGACGATAATAATTTCGTCAACGTATTTTGGCACACGTAGGATAAACCCGGCGATAATGTTTGCCTCATTTTTGCACGGAACTATTAAGCTTATTTTCTTATTATGAATCATAAGTTTCCTTTGATTTCAACGATAGCCAGAGACTCGTTTTTATAAACCGTTTTTAGCTGAAAAGTTTTTACCAAATCCGTAAGGTGTGATCGATCTTCAAGAGAAAATGATTGCGGACCCCAGATGTTGTAGGCAATATCCGAGCGCTCCTGAGGAGTTGAATCAAGCCACTGAAACAGTCTGGCGCTCACAACTACCAGATATATTGATTTAGGAGAACGATCAATAGTATCGGTTATAGTTGTGATAGTCCGGATAAATTGATTTGGCGTTTGACTATCAAATGCCTGCGAAATGCTCAATCTGGATGTCGTATTCATGTAAACGCCACCTTGGCTTTCTATTCCGGTAAGCGCTTCCATTATGGATTGTGTTGACGGGTCGGAGACAATAAAAGTAGTTGTTTTGTTATAATGGTCAACTAAAAATTTGGAAGCGTTATATTCATCCGATGAAACGTAAGACGCTTGTGATCTGAATACGAGCGGCAGTTGCCATGACCAAATATTGGTATAAAACAAGACTGCGGTGGCAATGGTAATACATCCAAGAATAATAATTTTTCCGGAAAAATTTGTCAGTTTATGGGTTAGCATTGATACGCCTGAAGCCATAAAGATGATAGTCAAATATCGTCCGAGTGTATAAAATTTCATTGCGTATGGAAACGGTGCAGAAACGACACCTATGATTAGCGTGAGTAGTATCCAAAGTGTGCGGGTTTTTTCCGTTTTCACCACTTCATATATGCTGATAGGCAGAAAAATGAGAGGGAAAAATCCATACCACGTTTGAATAAATGTCAGCTTTTCCGCCAGAGTTTGCGTGAAGGCCGTAGCTTCTCCGAAATTCAATGATTCAAGATGGAAGATGTTTGAGATCCGCGCAAACCCAAAATATAAAATTACAGGTAACGTCAGCATACCGGTAATAAAAATTGCTACCCGTTTTGTTAATCCCGTTTCTTCAAGAAAGCGATACGCGATAAGAAGTAGTACTCCGGCAGCGCCGACAATAAAATGCATGGGGATAAGAATGAACGCAGAACATAATATCAACCAGATCGCAGATGATCGTTTTTCACAGGACATAAGCGTTGTAAGCGCTAAAACCCACAATACTGCGACTACTGTTTGGGGCATGAATAATAATGTTGCGTATACAACGGAAGATTCAAAGAAAAATAGCGAAAAGACACCGGCAACGAGCGTAGGGAATACCCGTTTGGTTATACGATACATGAGCGCTGTGGTTGCGAGTGCCGAGGTAAGGAGGAGAAAATAGTCCGCAAACCACCAAAACCCTAAGATATCAGGTTGAAAGACTTTTTGGACTCCGGCAATAAGCACGTGAAACAATGTTGTGTACCCGTTAAATCTGAACGTGTCAGATAGAGCTGAAGGTAAAAGAGCAAACTGTCCCTGAAGAATATGATTGATAATTGTCTGATGTTCCCACATATCCCAGTTCAACGGAGCAGGGTAGGGGCTTTGGAATCGCCAAATAGAGTAGGCTACCACAGATAACACAACTATGGGAAGTAAGACCCATTTCTTTTCCCGCAATAGAAATCCCGCCCACATAAGAAGCGGGAGAAAAAGAACGAATGCTGATAAAAATGCTCGTATCATAAAATTTTGTTAGATAGTTCAGAAACGGTGTCATGGACGATAACCGTTACAGACGTTCGTTTTACGTTGTTAGAAATTTTATCCTGATCTCGGGATATCGTTGCCGGCTTATCCGCTCCGAGCGTCAATTCCAAAGCTCCGGCAAGATGAGGATTTACCAAAAATAAATGATTTGAATTTAGTGTTACGATTCTCGTATCTGACGAATATTTGGTAAGTGCAACCCCGAGTTCGCGGTTAAGCTCCTGCCATTGCCATGTGGGCGGTTCCGTATAGAGTGTGCCTTTGTCATCAAAAATAATGTCGTCGCGACTATAATTAATATCTGCACTTTCGGTTGAGCTGGTGCCGAATTTAACGGTATTTCCTGAAAGTGTAAACGATGGATAACCGTCAAACTGTACGCTTGCATGGGCTTGTTTTTGGTAAATCGCAATTCCGAATGTATTGCGGCTCACGAAATAGTATCCGACTGATGTTTCCTTTTTTGGCCACGACTGAATACCGGCTAAACCGGCAAGAATAAGGACGACTAGAATGAAAACTAGTCCAATTTCCTTCAAATGTTGTTTCATAGTATTCATATATTTAATGCTAGTTGTCTAAACCGAGAACCAATAAGTTCTAAGCTTGAACAACTAAAGCATCACCAAGGAAAAACAACAAAAATCTCAAAAAACGAGAAATTTGTATCCATAGGGATACGTAGATGCAAAGTTGTTGACCTTAAGGGTCGGGTAGAGTAAAGCGTTTGCCGGAAAATCCAGCCAAGAAGGCCTGTCAGTATAGGCTTATTGATCCATCGGAGGTTAATCCGCGGGTCAGCCACTGAACAAGCGTCCTTGCCGGTAGGTCTTGATGACCTTGAATCTCGGCATTGCTTCGCCCATTCCCGACCCTTTTTGAGTCAAGTGGAGAGCTAGGTTAAACCTAGACCTAGCTCTCCTCGGACGATCTCGTGCATGGCTGGCCATTGCGGTGTATTACTTGTTGCTGGCCAAAATCGGCAGACAGAACGCATTATGCAACGTAACGTTGCATGAACACGTCGATGTTGTGGCGTACTCAGTGGAACCAATCCACAGAGTTGCATTTCCGCCAGTGCCGAAATCAAAGTGGAAGATCCACCCACCCGCGAAATCTTTCGGGAAAGGTACCTGGTAAAACGACTCGGTCATATCGATCCAATTGCTTTTGTCATCCAGGATTTTTCCACTCCCCTTAAAGTACACCGACAACGTATTACTCTGCTTGCTGGTATCACCGGCAACAGAAACGTCGTATGGATCTTGACCATCCCACTGGCCACGAGCCTTGAGCTGTTCGACTGCGCGCAGATCGCGAATCACAACCAGATAGAATTCGCCTTTGCCGGAAATGTGCAATTGCCACGGTTGTACGAAAATCATCGTGGTTGCATCCGGGTTGGACGAACGCATATCGCAAAGCAAGGCGATCCAGGTGGCATTCTTACTGCCATTACTAGGATTCAGTGCTTGCCACGGGCGGTCGCAGCTTGACACGCTTAAGTTGCCGGGCAACAGCGCATCATTCGCAAAGCGTCCATGGGTGGTATCGTCGGCCGGGAAAAATTGCGCCATAGCAGGTGCGTCGGTCGCGGTCGGTTGGACAGCGGTCGGTTGGACAGCGGTCGGTTGGACAGCGGTCGGTTGGACAGCGGTCGGTTGGACAGCGGTCGGTTGGACAGCGGTCGGCGTGGCGTTCGTGGGTGCGTACGGATTGGTACCACCACAAGCGGTTACGAGCGCCAGGAACATTACGAGCGAAAACAGGGAAAAGATGAGTTTGCGGGACATGGTTTTATCTCCTTAATCTTCCGCAATCGGTTTGTACACAAACGTGAACAGGATCCATCCAACAAATACTGCGATGAGGTCTGTCACGGTTGCGGTCAGAAGCCAGTTATTGGCGATAGCTTCTGTGGCGAATTGACTGGTCCAAGTACCAACGGCAGCGGCAGCTGTTAAAGTTGCAGCAGCGCCAAGGAGCCATGGTACTATAGCCAGATTTCCATCGGTCTTGTGAAAGGTCATTACGATTACTCCCACAAAAAGAAGACCGGTTATTACAAGCTCCATCATAACGATGAAGTTTTTCTCCTCATAGGTCGGAGTGCCAAGCATCTTGAGTAGACCCCAAGCGAGTGCTGCGAGGCAAAAAGCGACCAGGGAGACTAGCAGATTCTTCAATCGACGATCAAGGGTGGTCATATTACGCTCCTTCTGAAAAATGGGGGATAGAAACAAATTTGCACAAACCTCAAAACCTCTAAAGTTACATCCACAAGCGTCTATCTTCTATTGTCTTACAAATTTTATCAGGAATTTTAATTTCTGAGTTTCCTGTTATTTCCTCTGGACCGTGGGTCCGTTTTGAAAACTAGTGATAATTTTCAAAACGGACCCGTCCAAAGGGTTCTATCCTCCAAACTAAAAGGAGTTTCCCTTTTCCATCGTTTCCCTATATTTACATAAACTATTTGCATCGGCACGCGACAATAGCATTCCAAAAACTCCCGCATTGCTGCAGTAATCTTTAGGTGCACATGTGTTGTGCCTTCCTTGGTGATGCTTGTTAAAGAGCAATGTCTGCAGTTTGATGGGAGTGGGCTTTTAAAACGCATTTGTTTCTAAGCCCGTCCGTACAATCCGTCAGACACCCAAGATCACTGTGATCCCGGGAAAGAATCCCGCCAGCCTTAAACTTGTCAGCCTGCCGTCCGACAAGCCTTTGTAAAGGCGGGACTCTTTTCCGAGGTCATTAATACGATAAATTGACACTTGATTTTTCACGAAGTATATTGGGCATATGGCATTAACAAAAAAAGATTTACAACAAATTGGTAAAGTTTTTGATGAACGGCTCGATGGGCGACTTATTGAAAACAATAAAGATCTCGAAAACCGATTTGACAAAAAGCTTGAATCGAAATTTGAAGAAAAGTTCAAACCAATCCATAAAAGCTTAAAACGTATTGAAAAAAAGCTCGATATGACGATCGATCATTTTGATCGAAATTTTAATTATCACCATCGTCGTTTAGATCAATTAGAAGAAAAGGTGGGTGTCAAACCTCCCTCATTTATTCCAAAAGTGAATTGATCAACTTCGATCATTTCATTTTTATTAACTTTTCAATGTGCATTGCCACAATCCCCGAAGGGGATTGATGGTTTCTAAACTCACCTCGATGACTCTGTTCGTTAAGCAACCATCAAAAAACCGGCATCCTCTCGGTCTGCCGGTCTTATATTTATAATTTTAGTTTTGTTGTTATTTTGGTCGGCAGACCGTTATTTGTTGAGCGATCGTTTATCCTCTCTTTTTCCCCTTTAATAATGCGAAACCGCTCAATGCCACTCCTGCAAAAGGCAGGAGAAGGGCAAAGTCGTTGAAGCCAGCAACCGGCAGGTTGATGACTCTAGTGAATTTTCCGTTTTGCAAACATGCTTGGGCGCTATCGCTATCGTCGCGATTCTCCGCAGTAACTTCGGCCACATTGGTAACGCAGAAGAGCGATTTTCCGGCAGGAAAAAGGCTTGCGTTCGCGACTTGGAATCGTAGATCAAACGATCGTGTTTCTCCGGCAATAAGGTTCGCTAATTGGAACGTAAGAATATGGTTTGTTGTGTCAAAGTTAAACGTTCCCGGTTGGCCGCCGATAAAGCTGACCACATAGGGAGGAAGTGTATCCTTTACATTTACCGGATTAAAGGTTCTTCCGGAACTATTCGTAATAATCAATCGATAGTCAATTTCTGACCCCGGTGCAAATGTCGGATCAGTCGTTGTTAAGTTTTCAACGTAAACATTTGATACGGGATTTTTTACTTGTTTGTTAACGGTTAAGTCAGAAGACTGGCATGTTTGATTGCCACCGTAATCAGTGGTACACATGTCTGCATAAACGGGAGAAGCTAAGCGTGCAACGCTAGCGACGAAAGCAAATCCAATAATAAAAGAAATGATGTTGTGTTTATTCATAATATATATTTCGATACCTTTTAATACAGTTTGGAGAGTATACTACTTTTATAGGACGTTGTCAAGTACTATGAGATAGGTCGACCAAAATACGACAATTAGATTTGTGAAGTTCCAGTTTCAATAAGTTTTGCGAAGATAAGCAATCTTTCGGTTGTTGACCCTGGCGGCCAACAGGTTTCCAGAATAAGACTTTTTTTACCAGCGTAGGGGATCAGGTATTTGGTTTTGCTTGGTGCTACGATCTGTTTATCGGATATTTGGTATGTATACCATATACCTTTATATATAAGGACAATTGTGTCGCCACGATCAAGGTTTTTCACAAGATAGAAAACAGCGTTTAAATCTTTAACAAACCACTGGTAATTCGTTGAATGGGAAAAAAGATAGACGGTACCGTTCTGATCCGGGAAAAAAGAGGTAGATGCGTGGGCGACACCATTTAAGAGCGCTTCATCATAGGCTTTTGGACTAGTTGGGTCCACATTTGCGATAACGGGCGCATTAACTCCAATTTTTGGGATCACAATGCTAAAATCCTGACTTATAGGCGTGATAATTGTTCCATCGGGCCCTTTGAGAGGAACAAATACAACTGGGGCAGATTGTGGAAGCGGAGGAGTGTGGTTAGTGAGAATGTTGTTGACCATGATATGTGCACGATCAGCTACATAATTCGCTTCAAGCCTAAGCTCAGGGATGAGCGGGCCCACGATACCTCCTACTCCAAGCGACAATAGTGCAATACCTAAGAATTGCGAGAGTGGAACGGGCATACGGATAGTAAGCGTTTTAGGGTGCGGAATTAAATGAGTTGTTCGAGTTGTCGCTCGTTTTCGAAAAGTTCGGACGCAAAAGCCTAAAAACGTTTTTTGCTTAGTTTTGGACCGTATATTACGCGCAGACCAGGGGATGGTCTTGTGGGGGAATAATGTCTTCAAAAGGTTGATTTCGGGTGCCTGAATCCGTGTCTGTACAACCACGGTTTTCCGGCAATCCGGATTGTGGCAGTTATCGTGCGTGTCGCAGTATTCGTAAATTACAGACCAGGTGTTCATAGAGTTTAGGAATTATACACTATAGGTCAAATAAAGGCAAGAAAATGAGCGTAATTACTATCGGGAAAAATACAATGTTTAGAGTATATATTATGGGTTTATATAGTAAATTACGTCTGTCTGACGGGCAAATTATACCCAGTAGGTTCACGTAATTGAGAGTCGGCATCGAGAATGATATCGGAAAATAATTCTAATTGTGTAATGTCCGTACATAATTTTTTAGTAAAATGTTTTCTGTGCAGTACATCTGATTCCCAAACAATACCGTTCGGTGAAATAATGAATGTTTCATGATTCAATTCCTGACCATTTTCTTTCGACACGGCATATTCAAAGATTAAATCGTTTTTAGCGGGAAATCGCGGATAAAAGATTTTTTTGGCATGACGACCGAACGCTACATCGATTCGATGGCCCGGCATATTTTTGATCCGAATTGTTGTGGTAAGACAAACATATCTATCAGCTGCCCAATTTTGTTTGAGTTGATCGGCTTGGTCGAAAAGAAGGTCGCGCATGATTTCATACATGGTTTTGCCCATTTGAAGGCGTTTTTCTCTGATTTGTGGCTGTTCGTTTGCGAGGTTGTTTTGATATTCTCGAATAGCCGAAGTAATTAATACCGATTCTGATAATTCGTGTGACATATTTTTGTTTGTACCATTAAAACGAGCTAAACTTTACCACAGACGATGTAAAAACGCAACGATAAATTTTATGTAATTTCCTTTTTGATGTATACTCCTAACCCGTATGGGATTAAGTCCGCGAGAATTACCGCCAGAACGATATAATGAACCGGTCTGCCCTAAAGCAGAGAAGAATTTTTGGAATGATTTCACGCAGCGACTGGTTATGGCTCACGAGGGTCTAGTTCTTCCACAGGCAGACGTGGCAACGCTTTCGCATTATTTAGGCCGGGATGAAAAATTTCCCGTTGTTTGGAAACAGAAGGGATTTGGTGACGAAACAGCTATAGCACTTGACGGGGACTACGCTGGTCACATTGTGGAGCATGCGTACCAGATAGAAGACGAAAGTCGGGTTGTTATTGGTCGAGTAATCACTTTAAACGGTGGGATATTTGATTCTATAAAGGCGCAAAATCACATTAAGGGGCTCAATATTCCAGATTCGCAGCGAAATACACTTTTAGGAGAACTTCAAAAAGAAATTGTTGACTATCCCAAGATTTTAGCCACAATTCTCGAGTGGCTTCACTATCCGATTAATACTCCTTTATTTTTAGAAAATATACGCCTCGCAACTGTGGTATATGTGCCAGGTAAAAAAGTGGTTGAGACGTAAGATTGACAAACAGACCGTTGTAACGTACATTTTGGCGTATGCCGATAACTCAGGAATTCCATCCAAATTTTGATTCTGTATATTCTTTCGACGCGCTCTATACTCGCGAACACGCTATCCGGCAGCGATTTCCTGAACTGTGTGAAATTAATCCAAAATATGGCAATATTGCCGGAGTGTTTGGTGGGGGGCATCACAGTGAGATGGAGCAGGGATTGTTATATCTAAACCCGTTCGAACAATATGTCATCCACGTTATTCAATCGCTTGTTCATAAAGTTGACCGTCCCATTTTGGTTTTAGACGAAGGTGGTATGGTTGGGGAGAGCATGGTTGTTATTGGGTTTACTCTGAGGGATTTGGTTCATGCAGGAAAAGTGGAACTTTATATTTCCAATTATGAAAAGAATTATTCGTTGGCTGCGTTGATTGCTGAAGGGGAGCGTCGATTTAATTTTGCCACTCTCTATGAAGAAATTAAAGCCAGAAAAGAACAAGATGTAAATTATAAAGATGTACTTGGTACTATGCAAAACAGAACAATGCCAATAGTAAAAACCCAAGCTGAAATTGATTTTATTCGTAAATGGTCGTATTTGGTGGAATATCAGGAAGGTATTGATGTATTAAAGCTTGCCAATTCATATCAACCGGTTATCGCCAACGGCGGATTTCATATTATTCATGATTATTTTGCCGGTTTGGCATGGTCAGAGAATCCGAAACTTGCTCACAAATCAGTGATTTCTTGCACGGATATTGATCGGGGGGCCGTTATGTCAAATGTATTGTGGCATGATTATCCCTATCCAAAATCTATTGTTCGGGCAGAGTTGTCCGGTGAAGAGATTGGTATAAAGAGTCCGTATGTGATTCTTTCACGTCCGCAGTCTCCAGCTCGAGTACTCAGGCTTTCCGACGAAATGCCGTTTTTTAAGTTGTAATTTACTTTGCTGGAAAATAGATATCTCGATGAAGCCAAGATAGGTATTTTCCAATATCCATAGCCTCCCGTTCAGTTGAAATGCCATTTTTTAATAATCGGGCGATTTGTTGAGCATCATCGTCGGCTGTATGCATATTTGCACTAAACATTTGTCCGTGTTGTCCGAATTCCCACTCCGACGGAAGTTTTTGTACCGTAAAAAGTGGAATGTTTAAACCAGCGCCTAGTGCTACGGTGTAGTCACCTGTTTCAGGTTTGAGAGAAAAATGAAATGACGGAATATCTAAAATATTAATTGTATCGCCGTTATGTTTGAGCGCAATCGGTTTGACAATCTTATCCTGGTCTACTGAAAAACCCACTCTGAATGGAGCATCGGTACCAGGAAATTGTTGATATAGAATGAATCTGAATGAAGCAGGCATCTCTGGAATTTTTTCAAGAGTCACATAAAATGGTTTAGGTAGATCAAGTGCTGATATTCTTATTGTTCCGGTTTTATTTAAAAGAAGTGCTGTTGAGTAATTTCCGGTTTTATCTTGCAATTCAATTTGTCTGTCGAAGGGATCAGGTAGATCCAGTGGAATAAAGATATGTTGATTATCTGCGGTTTGCCATCGGACACCTTCCCGTCCGAGCGTATCTGTAAATATTTCCCGATTTATCATGCGCGCATTATCATACGGCGCTAATTTTGTGTCAACATATACGATAAAGGTAAAGTTTGATTTATTTTGTTATAGGCTATATACTTAAACTCTATGGGAGAAATTCTAGATGGATTACAACGACACAAAGATAAATCCGTAAAAATCGGTGATGCTAATGGGGTTCCATTAGGTTTGTATCCTCATGAGTATAAGACTAACTTTGATACTGAGGAGGCTATTCTTATACGTGGTTTGCGTCTCCAACAGCCAGGTGTTGACGTACTATCCTTTAAGGATGCTGTCGCATTGTTACCAAATATTTTTCAAGAAAAGGGTGTTATTGAAGGGATTATGTCTTTTGCGAATCAATCAGATCTCCCAACACGAATAGATTCTGTATTTCTTCAGAAGGGATTGTATGCAATTCATTTTCTGCACACGTTCGAATGGGATGACTTCGTGGTACCGGTTGTTTCCTATATTCCCAGAGGGGATACGAAATCGATAGTAGGTCAACAGGCAGTAATAGACGCGAGAAATTTGCCAAGAATTGGAAAAATATTATCACAGCATCCGGAAGAAGTCCGTGTGCACACGGATATAAACGTCCCTATTCTTAGCACAACCGTTAAGGACATCCCTCTGTATTTTACGCCGCTTGATGAAACAAGAGCGGAAATTGAGGCTGTTGCATCACTTTCCCGGACCGATACGCCAATTTTGAGGTATTTGAACCCGGAGACAAATGAAATGAAAGACGTAAACGCACTACAAAATATCGTTAGAAAAGCATTAAAAACTGATCGCTCTAAGACAGCTATAGAATATATTCAAAAACAATTTATACGTCTTGCAGAGTCCCATGCAGTTCTTGCACAACTTGCGGGTTATTTGCCGAAATTTATGAACATTAATGCAGGTGATTGGATGGGAACAATGGATTTAGAATCAGGCATTTCACGATTAAAACTTATGACAATGAAAGGTGGTGTATCATTAACGCAAAATGAGGATGAATGGATGGGTCAAATGCGAATGTATACGTTCCTAAAAGGAAAAAGCTATCGGATGCTGTTCTCATCACTTGATGATGATATGTTACATGAGGCTTGGGAAAACGCAGGATCACTCATTGATTCGCCACAAACTCGCTAAGATTAATTAATCCTTGTGAAGGATCGATATCACGGGCAATTCCTGTTGTATCGATACCCATACCCTCTAAAGCTGAAATATCAAGAATTGCTGCAATTTCTTTATACTGTGTCGCGGTTTTATTGATCTGATTTTCATTACTATGTATTGTGATTTGAACGCCTAATGGTGAGTGAGAAAGTTGTTGATGAACAAGATTTAATGGATATGCCCAAATTCCACTTTGTCCCGTTTCATCGCCGTTATTTATGGTTATGACATAATATTGCTGTTCTTGGACGAGATGAGTTGGCCTATGACGAGGGGTGTTTTCGTGACTTTTGGGTTTAAGCACATCATGAGCGGGTTGGAAAATTACTCCGGGTTTAAGAGGAATATTTGAACGTGTATCTAAGGGAGTTTGAATATCACGTGATGCCAGGTATTCAGATAATGATAGATTGGATCCGAGTCTTGCGGCTCTAAGGTCATGATCTGAATCATCTAGTGGCCTTGAGTTACCGAATTTTTCCTTTTGCATAGTTTGATTAGGTTTGATATTATATAGGATACTTTTTTAGACGTCAAGCAGTCTATATATTCAGTATTCGTTTATTGTATTATTGATATATGTCGCCTGATGAACTCCGTGAGGATGTTGAACTTGCAATCGTTGATTTTATTAAAGAACGGCTTGATATCGGTGAAATTACCGAGGAGCGTGCCGAACAGATCTCTCAACGCGCGCTTGATATTTTGAGGCCGGGTATGGGTTTTGAGGCGCTCTACAAGGCTATTGCCAGCCTTGATGATACCATGCCGGAGTTATCGGTTGTCGTGTTGCCCTATGTGCGTGATTATGAAAATAACGTAACCCAGGGTGCGCTTTCTACGGTGCGTGAGCTTATCAGGCAAGGTCAATATGATGCCGCAGCCAAGCTCGGTGCCAAAGCCGCAAAAAGCGAGGTGGAATTGGAGTGGTCGGGGTCAGCCAAAAGTGGAAAAGGGGAGTAATATTTGATATCTATTGATGCTTTATGATATAAATAGTCCTTCATGAACGAGCAAAAAGAAGGTTTGCCCCAAATAGAGGGATATCCCTCGGTATTACGATTTAAAACATATACGATAATTGATCGTAATGGTCCGCTACAGTTGGTTCCGATATCTCTTGATGCTGGTCAGATTGCCAGATCTATTCAGTGGGAATTAGATTCGGAAGTAGCGAAGTATTATTCCATGTCCCCATTCGACTCTGTGCCTGCGATTATAGAGAAAAATTACTTGCAAGCTATTCATGATAAGGATGAGGCGCGATTTGAAATAGTGCATTCCGACTTTGGCCCTGTAGGGCATGTATTCTTATCTCGAGTTAATCCATTTCAAAAAAACGCTCTCGTTGGCATAATGGTTGGGGAAAAGTCTGTTTGGCGAAAAGGAATTGGAAAACAGGCAGTAGATGTATTACTTGCTGGAGTAAAGAAGTTTGGCATGAAGACAATCGAAGCAAAGATTCATATAGATAATGAACCATCAATACGGCTTTTTCGTACGTATCCGGTTACAACATGGCGTCAAAAATATATTCGGGAGTATGTATGTTTTAGGATACCGCTATCTCATTGGAATCCTCCAGAAAGTATGGAACTGGATTTTATTAGTTAATGCTGGTATTTAGGTTTGGTCTTTGATACTATAGAGTTCTTCTATGAAAAGTTCTTTTGATAAAACGACTCTTCAAAACGGCGTCCGGTTAATTCTTGTTCCCATGGACGGCGTCAATTCTATCGCAACTTCCGTGATGGTAGCGGTGGGAAGCCGGTATGAGACGCCGAAGATAAACGGTATTTCCCATTTTCTTGAACATATGGTGTTTAAAGGGACAGACAAGTATCCAACGACTGACGATGTTAATACAATTGAGCGCGCCGGTGGCCTTCAAAATGCGTATACCGATATCGATATTACGAACTATCACAACAAGGTGCTTAGTACTGATTGGGAGTTAGCGCTCGATATTAATAAAGAGCTTGCTACAAAGCCTAAACTTGAACAAAAGTACGTTGATATGGAACGTGACGTAATTCTTGAAGAAATGAAACGGTATGATGACGAACCAGCGGCAAAAGTTGGGGAAACGTTTCATCAAATGATGTATCCTTCGACTTTGCTTGGTATGAGAATCATCGGGGAAGTAGCTTCACTTCGCGCCTCAGATGCTCAAACGCTCCGTGATTACCACGATGCCTGGTATAAACCGCCCCAAATGGTCGTAACGTTAGCAGGAAATGTTCAAAAATATAGTTTGGACATACAAAAAAAGGTTGAAGAATGGTTTGGCCCACTGTCAGGTAAACCGGTTAGTGATTTTGAAAAAGTTAAAAATGATTCACAAGTTGAGCCAAAATTGGAAGTTGTTACAAAACCCGACGCGCAACAGGCACATCTGAATATTGGTCTTCGTACATTTGCACGCGGAAGTGAAGAGAAGTTTGCTTGGAATTTGTTTAATCTTATCATGGGTGTTTCCTTCACATCACGGCTATTTAAGGAAGTCCGGGAAAAGCGGGGATTGTGTTACCACATTCGCTCAAGCGGTGATAGCTGGGCGGATGTTGGGTATTGGAGCATTTATGCGGGAGTGGCAACAGATAAGGTTACAGAAGCCACTAAGGCTATTATAGTTGAGCTTACTAAAGCGTTAGATAAAGGTGTTACTGAGGAGGAATTAGTGGTAGCCCGGAAACGCTTAAAGACCATGTTAGCCTTTAACAGCGAAAATCCGGAGTTTATGGGAGAATATTACGGCCGTCAGGAATTGTTCCACGAATCAATTGTGACGTTTGATGACTATATCAAAAAGATAGATAAGGTAACAAAAGAGGACATAAATGTCTTAATTAAGAAATATTTTATTACAAAAAATCTTAACATGGCCCTCGTTTGGAGCAAGCCGAAAGACGAAAAATTACTTAATCTTCTAAAATTGTCTTAAATTTTAATTAGCCTGTTCATATTTGTTATTTTTTCAAACCCATAGTATAATTCGTGCAAATATAACCTATGGTTGAACATGAACAGTCTGTCAGAACAAGTAATTTAGATTATTTTTGCCGACCTTATCAACGAATGGCGAGGAATATTTTTGGGATGAATTCGTTAAGAGATTCTCTTGGTTTACCAGATGCAGAATATGCGGTTGTGACAGATCTTTTAGCGTCTAAATTTTGTGATCAGAAGATTATGCCGTGTACAGTTGAATCAGGTGAAGTTCAACTATCGATTCCATATTATGCGTCTTTATTGGAATATTTAGGAGATCCATTAGTAGAATCTCTCCATACATTGGAAAAAGCCGGAAAATGGTTACGACAAAAAGCTCAAGATGCATATGCCACAGGGCTCGCGAATATTCCAAAACAGGCTCGGGTTGATCTATCCGTTGATATAGTAGTTGAGGCCCAACAAAGAGCTGAAGATCTTGCAATTGAACAGTCTTTAATTGATATGCGACGGATAAGTCAGGAAATTGCTGATGACGATAACGATCTTATAGCCGAAATAGCTCGTAAAAAAGGGGAATTTCATGATTTTCAAAAATTACAGATCGCCGCGAATTTGTTCTATGATGCTTGGAGTCAAGCGGATAATCCAGAAGAATATGAGAATGCAAAGCGAGCGGCTATTAAAATATTGCAGGAGCAATACGGTTTTGTATCTAAGCCGAGTTTAGCTGAAGCATTCTCACATATATTTGTTCGTTTTGTTCAGCCTAAAATTTGAAATAGATTCGTTAATTTAATCGTTCCCCCGTTCTCATCTAATCATCCTCCGTAACGATTTTTTTTGCTAACGCAGTTTGGTTTTTGATAATATCGAGGAACAAATACCATGCTTCGGTTTGGGTTATAAGCTCCTGAATAATCCGTTCAACTCTACTCACTGTCAACGGCTCATCATCGTATGTAAATAGTTCGTCACTAAACACAAGTTCTTCCCCACTCCAAGGATATAATAATTTTTTGTGAGAAATTTTCCAATAGATATGTTCGTCAGGTAATTCTGGAAATTTTGTGAAAGCTTTCCGTCCGTCTCTGTGGTTTAACATATACATTGCTTCATTCATGAGCTTTTCTAATTCTATGTCGGTAAATTCTGATGCGGTTTTAAGAAATGCGGGATCAGCAATGGTAAATCCGATATCGATGCTATATGGTGCTTGAGTTATCTCTTCACGATAGGAAGCGTTTAGTCGCAATAAAGCTTCTCCGATAGGTGTTTTCCAACCAGCATAGATGGATTCTGTTTTAGGTTGTTCAAGAACTCCTTTAAGCTCCCATGCATGTTCAAGAATTTTTGCTTCAGGCTGCTGGTTGATTAATTGTGAAAGCCAACTGGTTTGATTGAGCCGTTCCTGTAATTGTTCTACTTTCTGCTGGTTTATCGTCGGAATAATTTCTCTTTGATACCAATCCATATATGTTTGTGAGGCAGGTGCAATCGTCTGGATGCTGGCAACTGCCTGTGACAAATAGTCGAAAAAGGATTCAATTGGGATCGGTGTTCCGTAATATTCGGTTTGGAATTCGATTTCCGTGCTTTGATTTTCATCATCATAGAATGCGCCCCATGGCTCTTGATCCTCTCCAAGGTTCGTTGGGGAAAGAGATATTCCTTGTTGCTTACTCCACACATCAAAGTCGGTTACGAGGTCTTCTATATGGGATTTAAGGGCTACAGGAACAGGAACGGAAAAATATAATGTAATGTCTTCATCGGGATGACCTTTTTCCGATTTCGTAGTGCTCCACTCGGTTTCAACAAGTTGTCCGTCAGATGTCTCGATTGTTATCGTAAATACGGCTTCATGGGATTCAATAAGATCGTCTTCACCTTTTGCTTCGCGGTACGGGCCTTCTATGGTGCGGATCACAGGAATGTATTGAAAAATTCTCTCATCTGTGGCAAGCCACTGAGCTAATGGGCTAGCTTCTTCGATAGGAAAGGGTATAGGTGCTGCTTCCGATTTCATGAGGAGGATTATCCTATATTATGCATTCGGATGCAAGGGATTAGCCTGTATTATCGGTCTATAGGCGAATCTCTGGAGCAAGCCAAAAGACGAAAAATTACTTACGCTTCTGCAGCTCTAAAGGAGATAAGTTATTTTATCCCTCTTGTTAATTTAGATCTATTTTGATATATTTTGATATTATTACATTTTTTCCGTTCTATGGCATCACGGTATATTGAGAGCCTTCCATTTGTAGATCGATTAGAAACAATTCCGTTGCAAGGCGGTGAAATACCTTTTGAGTTAAATAAACTTATTCAATTTGCACACGATGTAGTACTTCGTGATCATCCGGATGAGGATATCCGAATGGGTCACTGGGTACCGTTGTATGGTGACAAGCCCGAAGTTACTATGCCTTTGCTGTATCATATGTTTCAGGATCTCGTCAAACGACCTGGTTATCAGGATAGAGTAAGACCGCGTTTATTGGAATGCGGTTCCGGGTATGGCATGGTTGGACGGGTTGCGGCTCTTGCGGGTTTTGAAGTGTTTAATGTTGAGATTCAAAAAGATATTCACGATGAAGCGAAGAAATATGATCATCTGTTGAAACTTCGAGGGATGATTGATGAATCTGCGCCACACACTATCTTTGGAAATTACTATACCCCGGAATGGTTTGAATACGCTGCGGCTCATTTTTTACAACATTATAATTTGCTGGGCGATGTCGTTGATCCCCGTAATCTTGCAATGGTTAGTTATAATCTTGGGGTATCAAAATTTACGCAGGAAGCCATAATTTCAGCTTTAAAGGTGCTACGGGAAGGAACCGGGGCATTGGCAGAACATTCACTGGTTACATCCGATGGTGGTTTGGATGTTGACGTTGTACATATTTACCCTTCTGATCCGATGTTTCCGCATGGTTTTCTTCAGCAAATGGGGAGTATATTACGCTCAGGCAGTATGTTAGTAACGTATGAAAAAAATTCTCAAATTATTAAAGCTATTGAAGAGGAGCGTTTTTTCCAGTGCGGGTTTACCCCAACGACTTGGTATATGTCGGGGAAAGAATTGGGATATGATTTTCTCGGTTTTCAACGATAATATGGAGTAAGCCGGAAGACGAAAAATTACTCAAATTGTTAGATCTTGATTAATCCGACGCTCGTCCATCAAGTTTTTCTTCAATGCGGGTAGCATGAAGAGAAATATTACTCTTCTTAAAACCTGTTATCTCAGTAATTTTCTTATAAGGCACATCCCGTATTACTAATTCAATAAGTACCCAATTTTCAATAGTGACTCCATTGTCTATGTAGATTTGTCGTCGTATTTCGTATGGGATATCTTTTAGAAGTTGACCATGATATTGCATTTTCGAACTTAATCGGGTAGTAGATGGCTTTTTTTCTTTAACCTGCGCCTCAGGGTGAACAATTTGTTTTTTAGGACGCGCAAACTCTGTTAAGTGGCTAGGCAGAACATGTTTATCAATTAGTTCAAAGAAAACAGTACGGTTATCGGTATACGCATTGTTAATGATATCGCCCATCGTATGGGAATCACCATTTTGATCAATTGACACAATTTGGCCATCGATTTTTCGAAGAAAATGTTTTTTTACGACAAACACAATACTATTGTTAATAGTTTCCTCAGTTGTTACGACAGACTGTTCCGGTGGTTTGTCAGGATATGCAATAACCATGAGGATTTTATGCTTTTGTGATACATAGCTTGTTATCAGTTGCAATATTGCGTCTACTGCCTCTGTATTTGTATCAGGAGTAAGAGTACCTTGATGTGAGTAAAAATCTGAGATTTCACCTAAGAGATGTTTATTAGAGTGATATATGTCATTTTCCGGAGTAATAGGCATAGAAATAGTATTATAGGTTAATTTGGATGAATAATCAGGCGACGTTCATTTAAGAGCATGATTTCTTGATAAATTGCATCCAGTCAAACTTCTGTTTTGTCCCGGTAACAAGCGCCAATGGTGATTTTCCTCGATGATAGGTATTCTTTGGGTTTGTAA